>OHLH01000389.1_pt1 | contig 30193 bp, 26 predicted proteins | sample 1569061 | NCBI WGS metagenome assembly OHLH01 (sample SAMEA3879603, study PRJEB24766) | human gut metagenome | biome: human-associated habitat; feature: feces | place: USA | collected 1985/1987
TTTGGTCATAACGTATTTGTTTTTATCGGGTTATTTATTCTTTCAGTTGAAAATCTTGTCGGCTGTGCCCGCTCGTTTTACGTGTGCAGTCCATCATCAGTATGTTTATTGCAGGCCGTTTGCTCACTGCACCGAGCGTATGAAGTATATACTCTCGTAATTTCGTTACGCCCTGCGAACGAATACGGAATGCAAGGGCGACAACCATTTCAAGATTATACACGTCCGCACTGTTGCCGCTGTCCAGACGAATACATTTGCAGACCTCGTAGTCGTGCAGGGCGTTTTCTTTGAGGATGGCTTTGGTACCCGTATGTACCGCTCCGGCGGTCGTGCCGAACAATTCGACTATTTCCGTTTCCGTCATCCATATAGTACCGCCCGTTACGATCACCATATTTTCGCTGATTGTGATTTTATCTCTTTTCATCGTAATTCTGTTTTTTTAAGTTCATTAAATCGCCTGACAAATAAAGCTCTCCATCTGCTCGATACGCTGCGCGAGTTTCTCCATATCGCGGCTCACTTTCTCGGCTGTAATCTTCGCATAGATTTGCGTCGTGCGGATGCTACGGTGTCCCAACATCTTCGATAGCGTTTCGATAGGTACGTCGTTCGACAGGCAGACCGTCGTGGCGTAGGTATGGCGGCTCATGTGCCACGTGACGTTTTTCTCGATGCCGCATTTCTTCGCTATGGCCTTAATGCTGTTCTTACAATTATTGTAGCATGGAACGGGCAGGAGTTTTCCGTCGGGCGCCATATCGCGGTACTTCTCGATGATATGTTTGGCGACATCTAACAATCGGATATTCGTTTCGGCACCCGTTTTCTGACGGTTGGTGTTCAACCACAAATGCCCGTCGAACGAAGTTTGCAGATTCGCTCGGGTAAGGTTCGCCATATCCGTCCAACTCAATCCCGTAAAGGTGCAGAAGATGAACAAATCACGAATCAGTTCATAGCTTTTCTTCTTGAACGCTAATCGATTTTTATCTCTAAAACACTCAATAAACTCATAACGTCCGGGTAGGAAAACCTTGCGCCCCTGAGTTTATTTTCCATAATATTGATTTGGTAACCTGTGGCCTCACGAAAGTCACATTTTCGTATATCACATTTGAGAAACTCGGTTTTTTCAAGCTTGCATTTTTGAAAGTTACTCTCCGTCATATCGCATTCCGCGAACATGGAGCTTAAGATTTCCGAACCGGAAAAATCGAACTTCTTCAAGAGCATACCTGAAAAGGTGTTATATTTTAAATGGCAATCACTAAGCTTACTGATAGGTCCCGCAAACTTCGCGCCTGATAGCAGATCGCTCCAATCCACCCCCGCTATATTGCACTCTATGAATTGTGAGTATTTCATTTGTGAATGCTCCGCTTCAAGATTCATCACGCGGCACCTCATAAATGTACACCCAGAAAAAGAGCAGTTGCGCAGCTTACAGTTTTCAATGACACAATGATTAAAAACGCATTCTACAAACTCATAATCATCCAAAACTTCGTCCTCAAGCTTTATATTTTCAATTTTCTCCTCTTCAAAATACTTTGTTGGCATCAACTCTTACCCCCAAGCAAATCCTTATGGATTAAGCATGAAATACATTATAGCAATAAAACCTGGTTAGCGACAATAAAATATCATCGCGTAGGCAGATTGAACTACGCGTCCCTTTGCAGTGCGCGTGCAACGCACTAAACCGCAGGCAGCGCGCAAGGATGCGCGCTGCCTGATTACTCGCCTTGTATCCCGCCTCGCCCGCGATTTAGGTTTCCGTTAAGCAAAGAAAAATGATGGTTCTGGAGCAATAAATTATAATTTTGCTTGCAATCCATTTTTTCAAAACTCAACCTCATTGATATAATGTGATATATCATTCTTTCGATTAAAAATAATCAAGCGTATATAAGCCGTCGCCTTTAAATTAAATTCTTTGCAGCCTGTTTAATTCTTATCAATAAGCTACAATAATTTAACAGGCCGGTCTGCTTTTAATTCGATTTTTCAGCCCGTCTCCCGCTTGCTACGGGCCAAACCGCGGATGCTCATTCACTATGGGGTTTCATCCAGTTTCTTATACGCTTTGTTCCTAAGGCATAAAAGGCTTGTTATAAAACCGGTGACGCCCACGATGAAAAACATCACGGCAATACCGGAACCCTTTCCGGTACCGAAAAGCATAGACAAAACGCCCTGAAGCGGCGACTCGGCCGCCATAAACGGCTCGAACACATAATCCGCCAGCGCGCCGCCAAGAAACAGCCCAATCGGTATGGTTCCGTATTGGATCGTATCCCGGGCGGAAAACACGCGCCCCTGCATCTCAATCGGCACGTTGGAGCGCATAATTGCGGTTAAGTTTGCGTTCAAGAACGCCATAGGTATGTTGGAGACGAATGCGGCGGCTATCCAAAAAGGTAAAGCGCGCGTTAAGCTTTGCCCTACATCGCCCAGCACAAAGGAGAGGCCGCAGGCGAGAAAAACAGTCCTAACTTTACTTTTAGCCGGCTTCATCAGCGTAACTATAACGCTCCCCACCAGCGTACCCAGCCCCACTGCGGCTTCCACCATGCCGAGCGAAACCTGATCGTTGCCTGTCCTGCTCAAAATCAACGCAGGCATCATGCCGTACCCGCCCATCTTCGCGATTAAATTAATGAACGCAAAGAACACGATGATGCGTAAAAGCGCGGAATGGGTTTTAAGGTACCTTATCCCTTCCATACATGTTTTAACGAACGATTCTTTTAATCTATCCGTTTCGCGTTCCATCGCCGGGATCTTAATATAAAACAGCAATATCATGAACGCGAAAGCAAAGCTTATAAGGTCGACCGTTAACACAGTCGTAAGCCCGCCGAAAGCAAGCAGCGCGCTTCCTAAAGCCGGCGCCAGTATGGTAACGATAGAGCTTGATAGCGCCTGAAGCGCGCTTACCCTGACATAATGCTTGCTTGGAACAAGCAGGCTTGTCGCCACGTAGGACGCCGGTGCCTGAAAAGCGTTCATAAAGCTGAGCAGGAAATTAATGATATAAAGATGCCCTATTTTAAGGGATGACGTAAGGTAAAGCGTCAGAACCGCAACCGTCCCCAGAGCGGCGGCCAGGTCGGAAAGAAGCATGACGCGCTTTTTATCCCACCGGTCGGCAATTGCACCTGCAATAAAGCAAAATAGAATGGAAGGCAAAAATGAGCAAACCGATAACAGCGTTATGCTTGAGGCGGTACCCTTTTGCCCGTACACCCAAACGATTAGGGCATAATTGGTCATGGCCGTACCCAATGTGGATACGGATTGAGAGCCCCAAAGGATAAGAAAATCCCTCAGGCCCGAAAAAGTATGATTTATTTTCATGGCTTTGCTCCTTCAATTCTTTATAAAAATCGAAATGCAAAGCCTGATCCGGACGGCAGTTTCCGCTACCGCTCCATGCAATCCCCGTCCATCATCAAGCCTTGCATGGAGCTTCATCTATTCCAAAAACCATATTAAGCGCCTCCCCCATAAGTTTTATCACAGCATACCATAAGCGCATTGAATTGTCGATATGCTTATGTCGCTTTACTACTTTTTCATGGAATGTAATGAACTATTTAGCTTTATATTTTTATGCCAATTATTAATATTATATAAAATATAGAATACTGCTAATTGAGTTTTAGGATGACATGAACGCGCTTTTGTTCGGGTGATCCATTATCGGCCGTGAAATCATTCGGCCGCGTCCTCTAACTCTCAACATGTAAATCGTACTGTTTAATGCCTTAAGCCTTAATTGAGAATATAAAACCAAACCTTTTTCCGCTATTGAGCATTTGAGGTATGATATTTATATTGATACCGTATTTATCCAGAACCGTTTCGCTCATATATTCCAGACGCTTCTGTTATATTCTCATAGATATATGCGCGGTAGTAAGCGCCCGCTTTCAAAAGCATGCATGCCTCAACCAATCTCCCGCGTCACATTCGCTTAGGCGGTAATATAGGGATACAATATGCGTCGTTTATGGTAAGACTGGGTGAAGCTCCATCAGATTCGTGATTTTAGAACACTGGAATATACCGGCGTGGTTTACTCGACTCGGATGCTCTTTAAATCGGTTTCCTTCGTATCCATATCATATCATTTTTTAATGATATAAAAGTTTACTTATAATATAGAGAAAGCTTTTCAAAAGCACGGGGCTTAACCTTGTTTATTAAAGGCTCAAAGCCTATGCCTGTCATTATTTTCTAAATTCAGACTATAAAGCTCATCTTTCGCCCATTTCCGTCAGCCTCGCCTAAGGTTCACACTTCCTTGATCCCTCCGGTAAGCCTATTTCACCGCTGCAGGAATTTTGCTCACGGGTTACGATTTTTCTTTGATTATTGCCATTGTGAGCAAAGCCATGTATGATAATAATCAAAACCTCCAGTTTTCCGTCGTTCGGATTTCATGGAATTAAGAAGACATAAACAACACGCTCTATTACGGAAGAAACCGATTGGTTTAAAAGAAACCCAGCGCGGTCCCCAGGTTTGATTCATAAAGGGTTCGCAAAGCTTCGCAGCATAAAACAAAAGACAGGACTGTCTGAAAAGGAAGCAATCTTATAAAATGAAGGGGTAAACTATGAAATCGCAAATAACGCCGTCAGCCTCCGAGCTGGACTCGGATGAATGTGCGATACAAACGAAACACGGAATAAAATACCTAAAAATCAGGGCGGCGATCCTTCTGCCAGCCGCGATAATCCTGCTCGGCTCCGTATTTTACGCAATCGCGTGCAACAACAATTTTTCAGGTGGGGCAACTACGAATATCCATAGCGCTGCGCCCGATACCTCCCCCTTATTGAGCGAAGCTCCAAAACCGCACTTCCCCAGCCCGGAACCAACCTGCACCAGTCCCGAACCAGCCCTCTCGAGCCTTGAACGGATCGATATATCGGATATGGAAGGCAAGGCAAACGTCAAGCATATTCGGATAGACGGTTCAAATGGTTTTTACCGCGGCGTGATTAAAATTATTGAAGACGTCGGGGGTTGTACGTTCTATGCGCTCAAGGGCGATAAACTTATAGAGTTGGAGAAACACGAAACGTCACTAACCTACGTTTGGAACGATATCAGCTATAACGTCCGCTTTATTTGGTGTGAGGCGAACGGAACGATCTATACCTATGCTTACGACAATAGAGCGGCCAGCGAAGCATATTGGCATGCCTCCTTCTTAGAAGGGCGTACCGATGTCGTTCAGCTTGTTTTTACTCAGGGTCGGCAGGCTGATTATAAACAATATACCGTAATACTCAATTTAAAAACGCAAGAGATAACGGATGTTTTGGCGGACATTGACGTTTCCCAATCGGGCCATATCGTCAGCACTGAGTTTACGTCGGATTTATCCAAGGCGCTTATCACCTGTGAAGCCTATGATGAAATTTGTAGTTACTATTATTACGACGTGAAGGCAAATACCGTAACGAATGTCAACTCTATGGCGCCGATGAATGTGAGCAGCGCGCGGATTATCGACGACGACACTATGCTCTGCTTTTATCATTCTCAAGAGGATAGACTATCCGCTTATTGCGTATCCATGTCCAGCGGTAAATACGCAGCTGTTTTTTCCGATTATCCGGCATTTTACCAGTCTGGATATGGCCTCATCCCCTCAAATTCAAGGTATGGCGTTTATGTTGAGGAGAATGGTGATACATACGTAATTGATTATAAGACCGAAAAGCTAAGAATCATCAAAGGTTTCACCTATTCAGGAAGACGATTTAAGCGTAGAAGTTAATGACGCCGAAACAAAAATCCTGTTAGCCGAATATGAACACGAAATTGAGGATTATTACATCACAAAATTCGGCGTTTATGATTTAGAAAAGCGTACGTTCACACTTCTTGACAGCGGAGAACAAGATTATCTGCATAAGGTAAGCATGACGTGGTTCGATAATAGCCGGGGCGCGTTATGGTCGCAGTTCATTGATTCCTCGCATACGGATCTCTATCTTTATGATACGGATTAATATGAATAGGCGCGTTTTAGCACGCTTGAATACAAAAAATGCCTTATGCTTTCACACAAATGATAGTCGGCGAACACGGCCCGCCGCCCTTTATCGCAAAAAAATGAAGCGAGCGTATACCCAAAAGCGCTACGGCAAGCCGAAGCCCAGACCTTTTTAAAAACCCCTAGGAGTCGGAGACCGCGTTGCGCGGAGGGCTTTCAATCGAACCTGACGACATGCCGTCAGATTCCAAATGCCTTGCGCAGCAAGGGTCTTTCTGGATGGGCGCAAACCGCGCAAAAAGGTAAAGCGCTCCATGTTAACTCGAAAAACGTGGCGCAGCCATTTCTTCGACACGCTCACGCTTCAGCTTGGCCGAACGCGAGAACGGGCAGCTTGTGTAAGAAGCTCCTAATTTATCGCCCAAAATGAAGCCTCTTTATTTATCCAATCCTCGATAATTTGGCTATCAGTTAAATCTGGCAGTGGGATATAAAAGTTTAAATGCTTACACTTGAAGTATTGCTTCCCGTTAACTGAAAATTCATATCCGCGGCACTTGGGATTGCATGCTATCGGATTATTTTTTTTGGCACAATCATATCCGTTTTCAATCGCTTTAACTATTGTTGAAGGGAATTTTTCTATCATGCCAACATAATCATTAATATTCTCAGCATTAATTTTAATCACACAACCATTAACAGGTGATATATTAATAGACCCTATTGTACCTCTGCTTTTATGGGAATAAATGAAATTAACTCGTAAACATAAATCCTTTGTATCATACTTGCATCCTAAGCTGATGTATTGGTGATGTAGTTTTAACAAGTATTCCTGCATTTCAACCGGGAAAGTTTTGATAATCTCCTCAAAAACAAAAACCGGTTTAATCTTTTTTTCACCTAAAGCCCTGTAATCGCAGCGCAGAAATATTGTATCGACATTGGAAGTATACGAACCCATTTCCGGCTTAAGGCCTCTTTTATCCGCTTTTAACTGCGCATCCGCCATGGCCTTTAGACCCATGAGCATAATAGGATTATCAGGATATGAAATCTCTAATTCTTCAACCCTTGATAAATCAGGCTTTTTCAAGCCTAAATCAATACCCGCAAAATAAAAGCCGCAATCGGATAAATGCCGCATGTACTCATGAATTTTAGATACACGCGCCCCCTTTAAAGCGGTATACAGTTTGATACCGTTTAATATTAATGAATCACCGCTTTTGCTCAACTCACCATGAATCCCTATGTGTATTAATACCATCGCTATATCTCTTAGAAATGGATATTCAATCGCAAGGCTTACGGTATCTGTCGTTTTGTCAGCTTTTTTCTTAGGTTTGTCATATAAATCCGCATCCGCTATGATGTAATCAAAAAATTGATATAAAAATTCTCGAAACGCAAGAACGCCATCCCGTATGTTCTCCTCGCTGGTAATATAATTGAACACGGGATTAATGTCATAATTTTCAGGTATATCGGCGGGTATTATACTTTTTAAATGTTCAGCCAAATCCTTTAATGGTTTTTGCATGAAAATCACCGCTTTCTTTATTTCCTTTATAATAACACAGTAAACCTGACGATATAGCGTCATATTATAAAGTATAATTTGTTAGCTATACCAATTGTACACAAAAATTTAAGAATTCAAGCGGAGCTTTAGGTGAATACTGTAATGGCGTTTATGATGGAGCGGGGCCGGCACCCCACGGATTATCGGCGTTACGCTCTATATCCTGCTTCGTCAAGAGGATAGATTATCCGGTCATTCGATCCATTTCCAGCGGCAAACAAGCCGCCTAGCCGCCATTTCTTCCGATTGCCCGGCATTCTACTTACGGGATACATGCTCATCCCCTCTTATTATGTTTTGGCGCTTGCTTTTAAAAAACGGCGACAAGTACACTGCTGTTCGCCGACTTTGATTAACCATCCGCTGGCTAAGCTTAAAGAACAGGCTGGACAAAGCGAGCTTTGATCCAGCTCGTAAGACATTTAAAAGGTTGGCAATAAACTCAGTGTAAAGAGTAATCCAGCCCACATTTTTTTAAAATAATTGTGATGCTGCCAATTACAGGCAGCCGCCCGACGGAAATATGCGACGGATGCGGATGGCCGAAATCTGTGGCGGAAAGCTTTGAGCCATAACGCCGTTGTGCCAGATGAAGATTTTATCGCCGCGAGAGTAGCATCTCGCATTATTCGTATTAACAACAATGTTTTGGCCGGTAGCACGGTCTATAACAAGCAAGCTGTTTGCCCGAACCTCGCGCACGGTTGCAACCATGATCATTTTTTTCACCTCCTAATAAAAACGTATATAGATTAATATATGCTTGTATTTCGCTGACGGCTCCAAAATATAACACACTGCCAATATCAAGGCTGAGAATTAAACTATACTTCTTAAAACAATTCGATATGCCGGTACAAGCGCTTTAGTAGTCAACAAGGTTTATGCGTGCTTTTCCCATTAGCGCAGGCGACGCCCCGCGCCGGAAACAGCTCCATGGTCTATCTCCAGAAGTGTACGTACCATCTTTTTTATGCCAATTCCAACCCCACTTTCTTCCACATTAAAATTAAAATACAGAAGAATAATATCCAGAAAATTTTCAACAAAGGCCTGTTCGATCGGCAAGCTGCAAAGCAATTTGCGGGAGTTGCAGCGGTTTGTGGATGGTATCCCGATGGAACTGAAACAACAGTTACAAAATATGCAGCGCCAACAGAGTGGAAAGAACGGCTACATTCAATAATACGGTCATTTGCGCTTTGACAACTGAATATGGAGGGGCGTCACCAGTGGCTAAAAAAACTAAGGACTACGGCACTGGGATACCCCGGCAAGAGATAGAGAGCCTTGCGCGGCTCCTGCTCCTCACCATCAGGCGTTCTTTGAGAGCGAGAAGGGCAAGCAGGAGTTTGCGGAATGGAAGGAGAAACAGGCTGGGCAAAAGAAGGGAGAGGCTAAATGACAAAACCCACACCATGGGAACTGACAGCCAACCTTCACCGGGAAATCCGTCGCTTGGTGACAACCCTGTTCGCCAGCTATGACAGCGAATACGGCTGCTTGCCGCTGGACTGCGAGTGCTACATGTTCAACAATTGGTGGACAGGCAGTCTGTGCCACTACTTTGAAAACTCCGTCCTCCCGGCCAATCCCATATCGGAACGGGCCTTGAAGGGGGAGCCGCCGCCCTGCGCGGTGAGCGGCAGGTACTTCCCGGTGGCAGGGCGAAAGGCGTACTGCTCCGACAAGTGCCGAGAACAGGGACAAAGAGCGAAGGACGCGAAGCGGGCGCGGAAGTACCGCAAAAACAATGGCGGAAACGTCATGGATTAGCACCACAAAAAGCCTGTATCCATGCGAGTTTACAGGTGCGTAAATGGCCGGGTAGAGATAAATCCCTTGCCCGGCCTTTTTTTGCGCTTACGGATAGCTTACTTCGGGTCAAGTTGACCCGAAGTAAGTGCAGTCTTTAGAGTCGCATGGAAAGTGAAATACCGCTTGACAAATAGTGCAATTTCGTACTATTATGCAAATAGTGCGAAACCGCACTATTCTAAGGAGGATACCAAATGAATTACAGAGAAACAATGTCGCGCCTGAATAATGCACTTAACAATATTGATTTGGCTTATACTGTCATAGCAAAAAAACACGGACTGACCTTCAATGCCTTAATGATGGTCTGTTTGATTGATGAAAAGAAAAATGTGACGCAAAAACAGATTTGTGATGCACTCTATCTTCCTAAATCCACCGTTCATAGTATTTTATTGGACTTTATAAATCTGGAATATATCATGTTTATGATAGGTAGCAATAAGAAAGAGAAAATTGTTGTTTTCACCACAAAAGGTGCTAAACACTTTTTTAAAGTACTTGAAGAAACACGACTGTTTGAGGATAGAGTTCTTGCTATTCTTGGCGATGATGTTTGTGCTGTTCTCGTTGAAACGGCTGAAAATCTCGGCCAAATTATTAAACAAGAAATTGCAGGTTTATGCGGAAATGAGGTGTCAAATTAATGGAGGTTAAAATCAAAGCATTGGAGCGTAGGGATTTTAGCAAGGTTATTGATTTTGCTATTAAAGGAATGCACTTTGACAGATATGTTGATAGCAGTTTGGCATTGCGACTTTACGGCAGATACTTCCTTTATATGGAGTTGGAGCGCGCAACACAAGTTCTTGCGGCATATATAGATGACAGGCTTGTAGGGATTCTTATGGCTGATATGAAAGGCGAGCCTAAACTGTATCCCTCTTTTTGGAGAAGAACATATGTTAAAATGGTTAAGTCGGTCATGGCGGTTGCAATGAAAGGCGGGCCTGATGTATATGACATGGCAAATAAAGCAATGTTCAAAGAATTTGTGAAGAGGACCGTTCCGAATGGAGAAATCTGCTTCCTTGCGGCAGACCCCACAGAGCACGGAAAAGGAATTGGCACAAAACTGCTTGATGAATTGAGCAGACGCGAAAAAGGCAAGTTAATTTATCTATATACTGATGATAACTGCACCTATCAGTTTTACGAGCACAAAGGCTTTGAACGTTCCGAGGAAAAGGAAATTCGGATGCAGCTTGGTGAAAAAAACGTATCTCTTACCTGTTTGTTGTACAGCAAACAACTATAACATCTCCTGAATACATCGCTTAAAAAAGCACTTCGAGCAAGCTGACCCGAAGTGTTTTTTGCTTATCTGCTCTCTGCGAAAACCGCAAGCATCAATTCCGCACCCAGCTTGAAGCCACAAGAAAAAGCGTTAACCTGCTCTGTATCGCTGGACTGTGTGTAGAGGTTCTTCCTGAAAACGCTGGCAACCGTCCAGTGACATCTTCTGAATAAGTGCCGCTTTTCATCCTCGCTCTTGCGGTTAATCTCCGGGGTTTCTGCGCTGCGGACGGGGCGGCGCTCCCACGGGGATATACGGCCATAATAAAGGTCGGTTAGGATACTGTTCATTCCTTCACCGCACCCCTTTCCCTTGCGACGGTGTAGGTAGATGTAAACCTCGTAGGTAGATGTAAAAAACCTCTACCATAAGCAGGATGCCAAACTTCAAAGCATCGGTATAGGTATCATGCCGGGTGATACCCTCAATGTCTCCCTGAGTCTCACAGTATGTATCAAATAACTCTTTCCCGGTATCGTCCAGCATGGCGTTCAGCTTTACCATACTTGTCAGCTTTCGTTTGGCGGCTTTGATAAAGGGGAGTTTTGCGGGTAATATCCAGAGTCAAAACCAATATTGCCCATATACAGTTCTTCCAATATACTCTACATCGTATCTTCCTTTCACAATGTTATCCGACATTGCTTGAAAGGATTTGCGGCGCTTGTTAAAATATTTACGCTACATCTGCTTTCGGGCATGTGTCTGCTGGGAAGTGGCGTGTTTCTCTTCTGGGAGTGCGTCGCTTCCTTCATTTTTTACTTAGGTCGTCATAAATCCTGTCAATTCCCTTTCGGACAACATTAGAAGTAGTTGTGTTTAAAGCTTTTTTGCAAACCTCTAATTTTTTTTTGTATTATCATCCACCAACACAAAAATTCGGTCCCTCATGGGTCTATCGCCAGATGGAGGACGTCCCATCTTTTTTTGCGCCACATTCCCACCCCACTTACATGCGCATCTTTATATTAAACTTTCATGCGCATAAAAGTCAAGTGCAATTTATATATTCACAAGAAATTCAACTATTTCTTGAAAAAACTACTTAGGTAAAATATATATCAAAGAATAGCTAAGCTGCTCAGTTTATAGTCTGTCTATCCTTAAAACACAACAAACGCTGACCGCAAAAAGTTGGCAGCAAAGCGGAGGCGCAGGGCCTGCGTTTACAAGGGCGCAGCCGAAGCGAGCGCGACTTTTTGCGCTAAAGGAGGGGCAAGGGAGCGGGCGGAGGTTTTTCTTGAATAAGAAAAACGGAGCAAAGCGTACTTTGCCCCGACGTGGTGCGGGAAACAGGACTTGAACCTGCATGAAGTCACCCTCACACGGACCTGAACCGTGCGCGTCTGCCAATTCCGCCATTCCCGCTGGTTTTGGTGGATGGGGATGGATTCGAACCATCGAAGTCTGTGACGGCAGATTTACAGTCTGCTCCCTTTGGCCGCTCGGGAACCCATCCACGTATTCATTTATCAATGGAGCTGGTGATGGGACTCGAACCCGCAACCTGCTGATTACAAATCAGCTGCTCTGCCAATTGAGCTACACCAGCAAACACTGTTTACTTATGGTGCCTCAGAGTGGGGTCGAACCACCGACACAGGGATTTTCAGTCCCTTGCTCTACCAGCTGAGCTACCGAGGCAGTATGGCGACCCGGAGGGGGCTCGAACCCCTGACCTCCAGCGTGACAGGCTGGCATTCTAACCAACTGAACTACCGGGCCATGGTGGGAGCAACAGGGCTCGAACCTGTGACCCTCTGCTTGTAAGGCAGATGCTCTCCCAGCTGAGCTATGCTCCCACTGCCGCAATGCGAACAATGGTTATTATACTGTATTCCCATTTATATGTCAATGCAGTTTTTTTGATTCAAATTACTCCAAAATTTTATACTATCGCTTTTTTTAAACACATACGTCCTGGTTTTAATGGATTCATGCGCCCCATTTCGTTGCGATGGAGCGCATATGCAAATAACGATTCTTTCGCTAACGCCTAAGGTTTCTCATTCCGGCAATTAGCTCTTGCCCCGCTTTGCGGCGCGCAGAAACAACAAGTATCAACTATAAACAATAGAGCGCCGGCGAAGCTTCCGGCAAAATGTCTTCGGAAGGCGCGCGCATTTTTCGTGCATAACGTGAGTTAATATTCGCGTTTTCTCCGTATAAGTGCGCTAACAAGTTTTTCGCACTTAGTCTGTGAATCAAAATTTGTTTTTGCGGCGCGGCTGTGTCGATTAAACGGGGCGTTCCGTTCACGCCCGCCCGATATCGGTTATATTACGCCATTGCGTCTCGTAATCCGCTTCACTTGACTTGACCAAAACCTGCCCTGGTTTCCCGCCGGCGGGCACGCCCGGTCCAGTAGCCGGCACATTTGTGCTTTGCCCGCCGATATGCCATAATCCATCCTCACCAATATACGGCGTAAGCCCGGGCGAGCCGACCAGCACAGACAGCGCCAGCAGGTTACGCCATTTATCTCCCGCGTATCTCCATTGCAGGTAGTTATCGGCGCATCTCATTTCCACCTGCCGCCCGTCTTCGCCTTTTATGGCGGGTATAGGTATGATGTTGCCTTCATTATCCTTTAGCTTGAGTATCGCCACAACCGCTCACCTCCGTCAAAAAGGCATTCTCATAGCCTTTATCCGTCAAAACAAGCCTGTAAGCCGCCTCCTCGTTCAAGTAATCGCCCTGTTTAAAGGCCAGCTGAACTACCGTCAGTGGTTCGGCCCCCGAAGTTTTCGCTTCAATGGACGCGTATCCGGCCACATCCAAATGAGTAATTTTCTCTTTCGCGTACACATGAACGGCGATTATTTCATGGCAGCTTGCTGTTACGCCATATGACGTAGGGATTTTCTTTGTTAGATGCATCTGTTCACTCTCCTATCGCGATATAATCGCACAGAACCCCTTGGCATTGTAAGTCGTTCTTTACTCTTAACTGAATTTGCCCTTCTGTAAAACCAAACGCTTCAGCGAAAAAGCCGGTTTCTATACGGTTTCTCGGCATGATGAATATGGCCGGAGCCGAGCGAAAGCCCGCATCGCCGATTCGTACGCTAACCGGACCATACCCGCTGAGCGTGCATGTACCGCTCTTCAACTTAATTGAGCGCGAATCGAGATAATACGTCCATGCGCCCCAGGATGACGATGCATTATCCCACCGCCTGTAGGCAGCAGCCCCCGTAACGTTCTGTATAGCAATTTGAGCCGGGTAAGCTATTGTAGATGTGGTATACAGGACATAAAGCAAAAAACCGCCGTTTGTCCACGGCGCACCGCCGCGAAGCGACGCGGCGATGGACGCCGAAGCGACCAAAAAAGAACCCGCAGTACGATATGCGTCTATATTTGCTCCGTTTGGAATATCCGCCCGGTTATTGAGAAGCGTGGGCGCGCCCGCGTCGTCCGCGTGGTGTTTATGAATTAGCTTAGCGGCGCCGAGGCTGATAAGCGCATCCTCCGCAGTAATCGCTCCTGTTCCGCCATAGGGGATTTGAAGCGCTTCGGTCCCTTCGCCAAGCCCCATGCTCGCGCGGGCTGTACCCGCCGTTTCAAGCGCAACGGAGGCGTCCCCGTTTCCTTTTAAAAAGCACCCCTCGGCCAGCAAGGATAATCCGGTTCCGCCCCGCGGTACCCCCAACGCCCCGCTTGCGATTTCCCCGGCGTCATGCTCATGCTCCGCCGGAGCGTAAACCCCCGCTAACCCCTCGACATTTTGTACAAGATAAGCAAGGTATTCTTTAAGCTCTTCCATAAGCTCGCTTTGCCCGGCCGGGTCGATTTGTATCGAGCAGCTTTCCGGCATGGGGCCGCTGCCCACGTATACGCCGGGATCGCCGACCACGTTGCCAAGATCAGCTATTGAACCGTCCGTCATGGTTAAAACCAGGGAGCCTTTTTCGTTGATTTGCGCGTGCGCGACGTAAACGACCGCGCCCAGCGCTTCAAGTCCGGCGTTGAGCGCGCGCACAAGCTCTTCGGCTTGCATCAGCGTGCGCGCCAGCAACGGGTATTCCTCGGTTGACATGATGGTATCCTTATTGAAAATACCCCTTCTGCATTTAAAGTTGAATTTTGCGGACGTGGCCAGCGTGTTTCCTTCCTCTCCCGAATAGACCTGTATTTCGCACTCAACCATCCCCGGGGCGAACGAAGTTGGATACAGATCAATAATCAGCCTGTTGTTCTCATCCGTGGTGACGCCGTTCCCCTGATTGTCCTGCATCGCCGTAGCGCCGTCGGATTTTGAGAATACCGCGCATACCATGCATCCGCTCAATTCCACCACCTCTCCGCCGTCCGTCAGCGTGATGATTAGCTCATTGCCGTTATCGCCTTCCACCACTTCAAACTCTCGATTTGAGGACGAGCGTTTAATATCAAGCGCGATTTCAAACCGCTTCTTCACTTTTCCGTAAACCATAACTCATCCTTCCTGCGGCCGCGGTTATATCCTGAATATTTGTTTTTCAGCTTATTAAATCCATCCTTACCAAGGCTATGGATAAGCTCGCTCCGCTTTCCAGCCCAGGAGCTCCCTTGTCCATTAAAAAGCTTGGCGCGCTCTTCTTGTGAAAGCATTCCGACGTACTCATCGTAATCCGTGTAAGTAAGCCCGCCCGCGGCGGAGCCGCCCCTGCTTTTTCCTCCTGAAGACACGGTGCTTTTTTGGTTGAGCCATTGGTTATACCATTGCATCGCATAATCGTAGGCTTGTTTCGAAGCTTCGGCATCCATGGCGGCTCGTGCGCGCGCGTCCTCGCTTTTTTGGTCCTGAATCCTTTCAAGAGCCTCATATAGCCTTTGCGACAGCGTCGATTGATACCTGCTCTCAAGCTCGCCGATATCGTCCTGAGCCGCCTGGGATTCTCGGTGCTTCATGGAGGTAACGTAGGTAGAGCTGCCCATCCCCCTCGCGTATGCATCCGCGTCAAGCTGCGCTCTCTGGGTATTTGCGCGATCCTCGCGCCTGTCGATAGCCGCGTCCACTTCCGGACGCAAATAGGATTCCAACTGCGATTTAATCTCGTCTCCACTAGGATATTTTATAGGCTCCCAAGTGGGCTTTAGCCTCTCAAGTATGCTTGAGTAAATCTGTTTGAACGGATCCTGGCCGCCCGTCCTCCTGTCATACGCCGCTTGGGATTTAGGCCCCCAAACGCCGTCCGCGTTAACGCCCAGCTCACGCTGCAGCCGCCTGACCGCCTCCGTACCGGTTATGCCGCTGGGCGGGGCGTATCCGGTCAGATAATATCTCGCCATTCGTTTCGCCTCACTTTCATCATGTTTGTATTTCAGCCAGCCGCGCTTCAATTTCACGGATGCGCTGGGCGATAATGCTGAAGTTCTGATTCAGGCAGTTCTCGTTCGCCTTTACCATTTCATTCTCGCCGTTTTTATTTGATTCCCTTTCAAAACAGGTGAGCGCTACATAATACAGCGCGCGCATGTCCATAACGTCCGCCTCCTTAATTTATCCAGTATTATTCCACCCGCCTGCGCACGCCCAGCGCAAGCTCCACGCCGCCTCTTAGTGAGAAATGCCCGCCCGCCTCATTATAAAACTTGAGCGAAAAGGTCCGGCCCTCGTTCTGAAGCGGTATCTCAAGAACCTCGGAGGGATTATTGGGCAGCAAGGCCCGGTATGTGGCGGCATGGCCTCCTACTGAAGCTTCAATAAGCAGCGCGGATTCCTTATCATCCGTTTCCCCTCGCAAATACAATTCCCTCAAACATTTAATCCCGCCCTTATCGTACAAATCTGTGAGCGGCGTTCGCCAGTGCGCCTCAATAGGCTCCCCGTCGTAAGTAGGGAAGGGGCCGAATCGATATATGAGCCGCGTCTGGTTAATCATGTACAAATCGTCCCCGTTTGCGCAAAGATCGGTCGCATCAAACCCCTTATGCTGCATGAAAGTGCGCCGCTGTAAATCATACTGAAGCATAACCGGCTGTTCACCCTGCTTCAGCAAAATGTAAAGCGTCTCCCCGGATAGGGCTGCGCGTGCGTCGCGGATATCAGCCTGCTCAATCAGCCTTCGTATTCGATGCGCCTGCGGCGCCTGCTGAACCGTTACCCCGTTAAACATATGCAATCCCGCGCTGTTTATGAAGTAAGCCGCACCCCCTGACGCTACGGTGGAAGTATGCGATTGCGAGCCCGAAAGCGCTTCCACCGGCTCTATAACGAAATTAGCCGGCCTGTCCCCAATCAGCCTGTAAATGCTGTGCCGTTTGAATATAACCAGCTGGTTAGGCAGGGCTTTTAACCCTGTTATCGGATCCCCGCCTACCGAACCCACCTGCGTATGGCCGCCTTCGACCGCCGGGGAAGCTTCCACGGCGCCCCAATGGGTTATGTTTCTTCCATCCCCGGGCAAAGCGGACCAATAAAGTCTGTCGGGAGACGCGGGATTCCCCGCCGCAAACAGCCGTCCGCTGTACATAGCCAGATAGTTCACCGGATGAAGCGAATCCCCATCCTCGGTTCCAAATACCGACGCGGCGCCGCCGTCGTATTGAATAACCGGGTGTTCTCCGCATGCCAGGAGCAGGCAATCCGTATCGCCAACGCGCGCCTCAATCGTGTCGATCCTGTTGTTTTTGAGCGGCGCGGGGAAAACGTGGATTTGCTCCCATTGCCCATTTACATACGCATACACCGCTTCCGAATCAGTCGCAACCATGCGTTCTCCTTCTCCGTGGCGGAATACTATCAGGCGGCCAATAGGCGCGCCGCCCGGGATGGGCTCCTTAATATACCGTTCGTAACCCCCGGCGACGGTCAGGCTCCCGTCCCGCGTGTCCATATTGCACGCGTCCGCGCTGTAACCGCTTTCCAGGGCGTTTTCATCCTGCGAAAGATCGAGCCCTTTAAACATATCGATTCTATAAATTTTTCGCATTTCTCACCACCTGTTGACGATTCTGAACCGGTTCTGCCCACCCGCCCTTTGCCGGAGCGCGCTCTTTCCATTCTCATACAAGCGCATATACGGATTCGACCCGCTTTGGGTCGAAACGTCGCCGGAGGCACGCTCCCTGCCCACAACATAGCATACTATAAGTCCGTGACATATCTCCGGCAATTCGGGAACGTCGGTTGGTGAAGTGAGCGTGCGCGGCGCAAACGCGTATAAAACCTCCACATCATTTACGCTTAACCTCTGCGCGTTCTCAATGTATACAGCTCCCGTCTCCTCGCCATCAGTGAACTCAACGTCCGCTCCGTCAATTATAACGCGGTACACTCTAAGGCACTCCCTAGACAGGCTTTCCGTTTGAATTCGCCCACCGATGAGCTTGACCTTTTCCCGCCGCTTCTGGGGAATGGCGGCGGCTATGTCTTTAACTGCGTCATTGACGAAAAGCGTCAGCTTGTCGCGCCAGGTATCCAGCGTCTGGGCGTCATGCCCTCTGTCCAACTGCGCGAGCGAAGCGACAAGAATATCGTTAAGCGTCATGATTCCCGACCCTCCTCGTTAAAAGCTTCCATACGCCTGAAGCGCTGAATCTGCGCCTGCCCGGCCGCGCGCGTCATTTCATTTAGCCGGATCATATCGGCTACATTTTGCGGCGCCTCGACCGTTTCACCTCTCTTGATACGGAAAAAGCGGCCGTTGATTCCGCCCTCCCATATTTCCGAACCGCCATCGCCGTTTAGCGCGAGCGTCATGCGAACCTTTTTTGTCGCGCATGAGTTTTGGTTTTCAGCTTTAGCCCGGCCCAGTGTGTTTTTCATCAAAATCCCTCCTTAATACATCCAATTATCCAGCATCCCGTCAGTCTTCGCTCGCTGTCAATCGCGTTTGTCACGGGGCCGCCGCCCCGAAGGGTAAAAAAAAGCGGCCCCAATTTTTGCGCCGATAAACTAAGTATATGTAAGCCAAAATTTGTTATCGGGAGACGAACGCTCGCCCTAAACCTAGCATCCCTCTGCCAAAATGAGCGTCAGGAGCTGACCGTATGCTCAATGCGTAGTATCCACAGCTCATTGAGTATTGTGGCCGCATACGCCGCTACCTTTGCGCCGACAGTCGCGCGCTGATCCAGCGGATCGGACGTACCGGCGGAGCCATGCGGCTTTATTATGGTCAACAGCGCGCCCTTACCCGCAACATCCACCATACCATATGCATCCCGGCCGAATATCAGCGTGGCGTGTACGGGCAATGCTGCCTTCGTTTGGTCGTCCAGCTCGCCGGCGTCCATGCTGTATACGAGAGCTCCCGCCGGAAAAGTAGCCGCTTCCGTGAGCGTGACGACGCGTCCGGAAGGTTCATAGCTTTCAATCGTGAATTCCTTTTCGTCTATATAGATCTTATTCCCGCGTGTTTTTAGGTACGTTACGCCGGCTCGGGATGGTTCGTCCGACAGTGTAAAGTCTCTGGATCCGCTTGTTGCCGCGCTTATCATATTCAATACGCTTTGTTCAAAAATTTTAGCCTCCGTGCTTTCAACAAACACCACCCCGAACAGCCTGCCGATCTCTCCAGAATAAATCTGCTCGGCGTTTGAGTATTTAGAAACATCCTGCCATAACGCGTCGTTTTGCAGATCATAGGTGGATTCAGGCGAACAAATGCATACAAAATGCGGCTTGCGCCCCTCGTCGTTGAATGGTCTGGCCTTTGCTCTCTTGAGCGTCCTGACCGCCTTTCTTATTTCGTTTACGGTCAGCTTATCGCCTGTGGAAAGGGACAGTCTCTGTTGTTTTCCGTTTGCGTATTGTACATTCCCGCCGGAACACATGGCGTCTCTCGTCACCCATTCGACCACCGTTCCAAGCTGTTCGCCCAAAAGCTCAGCGCTGTCCGCAATCACCTGATCGTATCCGGTCATATCCAGTAAATCCGAAACCTCAACATAGGCGCCGTACTGGCATACGGATGCCTCAACATCCGTCTGCGATAGGAGCTGTCCGGTCGGGGTAATCCCTTCCTGCAACGGTTCCATCGCCTCGTCCGGTTCAAATAGGTTCCATCGCCTGAACTCAACGCGCTTTCCGTTGTTTTTTGGTATTGGCCTTTTTTGCCCGAACCGCGCATGCACAAAACGGGTTTTCGCGCTTTCCAGCAGCTGCCTGTCATAGAACGTCTTGTTTAGCTGCGTGCTGCCGGCTGTATTAATTGTCGTATTCGTCATTTAGTGCCTCCTTAATTTTGTATTACTTACGTGCTGCGGCCAGCCTTTTCTTTAAGGCGAAAAAATCGTCCGCGCTCATTCCAGTGAAATCCGGCTCGGTAATAGCCGGCGCTTGCGTTCTGATGGATGTAGGCAGCCTCCGCATGGAGGCAAGCTTTTCCAATACATCCCTCGCGCCCCTTTCCCTTTCGCCTTCGATTGCGCTTTTGGCGTCCCTAGCGTCCCTTCTGGCGCAGATAAGTTCCAGCGCGGCGTTTGCGGGCATTCTCTTTAGCAACGGCAGGAATTCCTCGTCGTTTAAATAATCCTCCGGCGCGCCGGGGATTTGTCCTTCATTGCACAACCGCGTCAGCTCCGCGGCTGCGCGCGCGCTAATCGCTTCATAAGCGTCCGGGGCCGCGCCTTTTTCCAACAAGAGCATGGCGGATTCTTCCGCATTCAATCCTGTGGCTTCCATCACCTGCCGCACCATGCTTTCCCCAATCAGCGCCATCATCGCGGGCCTGTCCGGTTCCGGGCCGGGGGTCAAATCGGCATTTTCACCTTCTTCCCTCATCATTACAGCCCTTTCGTCAATACTCATCTCGCTCAACTCAATTTCTCTCCTTTCCGCGATGAACTATAAGCGCCTAGTTTTTAGCGCTAAAAGCCCCGGCCGTCAATTTAGCCGGCCGGTTTACTTTTTAGTAACTTAATGTCGCCAATTGCTTTGAACTTTTTGAACGAACAACTTCCTTTTACTGTGCGCTTGACATGCGCTTATACACCGCATAACAAGCATACTGCGAACATATGTGCGTATTCAAGCGCGTCTTTTAGGCAAAATTAGATATTTTTATAATTTCTTTTAGTAGTAACATACCGCAAAGAAAAGCGCCTTGTCTCTGGTGTGACTGCTCAAATATTTAAACATCTAACCTGGCAACTATGAAATACTCATTAATAACAAGGCAAGATTATTTACGGGTTATTTCAATTCTTCAACTTTAAACTTAATGCTAAGGTCACTATCGTATAGCACTCGGAGATATGCTCGCTCTCCGTGAGGGGGCAGGGGAGACGTTAACGGCTTAGCCATTCATGAAACCCGGGTAAGATAGGCGTTTCAAGCTCTCATTATTTAGTAGTACACGAAGTCGATGCCGCCCATGTTTTCATTCATATAGGGCGTTCAAACCCTGCACCCCTTGATAGTCGCTTAGATTTTGGATGGTTTTCGCTTAAACTCTTATACAAAACGCCTCGTTTTCTACAACCAGCTTAAAACCGCATGCGTAATACAATTCCCTGGCATTGGCGTTTAATTTATCAACTACCAGATCTACGATATTTCCATTATGCCTGTTAAACGCTGAATCAACTACCGTATTCAACAGCGCCCAGCCATAGCCTTTCCCTCGTTTTTCTTTTTTAACGGCAAATAATTCTGCCGTTAAATGCCCGCTATCATCGTCATATTTTAGCACGCCGTATCCCGCGAACGCGCCGCGTTCGTCAAAAGCGCAGAACGCCTCGCGTGTTTTGCCAATACTAGCGATTATATCCTTGCCGGTAACATAAACGTCAGGGAAGGTGTTGTCATGCAGTCGGATGAGCTCCGCTTCATAATTACTCGAATATCGTTCAACGCTGATGTTAATTTGCTGCGGCTGATAATCCTTTTTGTTCAATAACAGGATATACTCGTTATCCTGCCGTTGAGCGGATAACGACTCCATCAGCCGGTGGCAGTTTTGATTCATCACATTAAAATAAAAATTAAAGCGCGACGCTTTACTAAGCGAAGCTTTTGCAAATAAAAACATATCCTTTGCATGGGTGTGATTCCACCCGTTTTTAAAATACGGGCCGACGCAATCGACCCAATTATTTTCAGGACTCACAAAACACCCTAAAAAGCCGGTCAGCTCGCCGTCAATAAAATAACCGACCATAAGGCAGTCAGCATCGTTAATGATAAACTCAAAATCCTTAAGTATGTTTTCTCTTAAGCTCGGGCAGTACGCGCAATTGCTTTGAGGCAGATTGTTCCGCTCAAAAGCAATTTCAACGCATTGTGTCAAATAGTTAATATCACATATCCTTATCATTATATCCTCTCCTTGATAATAATTAGCCGTAACGACTTTGTTTACTCGACTATTTGTTTATAGTCAAGCGAAACGCATGGGGAGAAGTTCACGCTGCCTGTACCGTACGCCACGCGGCGCTTTTCCTGTACGGAGTTGACGCCAAAGCGGATTAAGTCCGTAAAAGCGTACCGCACGACAAGACATATATTGGATGCTTATACATAGACTAGCTCGGGCTGAACCATCTCTTTTCTATCAAGAAAAGTTTATCATAAATATCTAATATTTCGCAAAAATAATCCGACAATATACAACAGAATGCCTCACCGCGAGCCTGTTATTCAGTTAAGTACTTTTTATGGCGGTAACGAAGTAATCAAGAAAACAGCGACAAATTTCGTCTTATAGTATTAGCCTTATCTGTTAAATTGCTTATTACCACCAAAAAAGGCATACAGAATAACTTGTTTAGGAATATAAAACTCAACCCCTTATTGACAAAAACCGTTCCGCTACATTAGCCGCGTTTGCGCGCCAATCAAGCCCGCCGTCGATACGTATTATGGGGCATGCTAGTGTTTTCGCCCATCGTTCAATTCGTTCCGTAGAACGCGAAGCGGCAAATTCAATGAATTTTACATGCTGCTCATACATATCGCCGCCTTTACGGATACGCTCCCCATGTTGATCATATATTCGCTGCTCTAAACGTTTCATCCGTAATTCAAACGGGGTTAAAATATATACGCCAAGCTCATAAAACGACTCAAATGCTTCGCTGAACTCTCCGTTAACGGCAGAAAGGACAAACGAACGGTGCTTTTCTATATCCGCAAGCATTAGGTTTATACACTCTTCCCGCGGACGTACAGCCGTGTATGGAATTCTTGATTTTTCAAACCAATAATCCTCAATATCCATATGCTTGTACTTTAAAATACGCGCGAGCTCACGCCCAACCGTAGTTTTGCCGCTCCCGTTTGCCCCGAACACGATTATCCCGCGTGTTTTACACATCATCAATCCAGAGTAAAAATACGATTTCGCCAACGCCACCGTTTTGCGCAGCCGCGTTCCCGTGATTGCCGTTCCGTCGTTAAACGAGCAAACGCGGCGTCTATTCAGCAATAATATCGCACCCCATGTATGGCCTGAGTGCGTCGGGTACGGTTACGCCGCCGTCTGCCCGCTGATAATTTTCGAGTATGGCGGCCACCGTCCTGCCCACGGCAACGCCCGAACCGTTAAGCGTGTGAACAAGCTCCGGCTTCGCGCCCTTTTCGCGCCGGAACCGGATCTGCGCGCGCCGCGCCTGAAAATCCTCAAAATTAGAACATGAGCTTATCTCGACATAGCGGCCGTAGCTGGGCATCCAAACCTCAATATCATACGTTTTCGCGCTGGCAAAGCCCAAATCGCCCGTTGAGAGCGCGACGACCCGGTAGGGGAGGCCGAGCAGCCTAAGAACCCGTTCGGCGTCCAGCGTGAGGCGCTCCAGCTCTGCATAAGAATCTTCAGGCTTTGTAAATTGTACTAGTTCCACCTTGTTAAACTGATGCTGGCGTATAAGCCCGCGCGTATCCCGCCCCGCGCTGCCCGCTTCTGAGCGGAAGCAGGCGCTGTACGCGCAATAGCGGATAGGCAGCTTGTCTGCATCCAAAATGTCGCCGCGATGGATGTTCGTAACGGGAACCTCCGCCGTAGGTATAAGAAAATAGTCCGTTCCGCAAGCCTTAAATGAATCATCCTCAAACTTGGGCAGCTGGCCGGTACCGGTCATGGAAGCGCGGTTAACCATATAAGGAGGGAGGATCTCCGTATAACCGTTTTGCGTATGGGTATCGAGGAAAAAGTTGACGACCGCTCGCTCCAGCCTCGCGCCTAAGCCTTTATAAAAAGTGAACCGTGAACCGGTCACCTTGGCGGCCGACTCAAAATCGAGTATGCCGAGCCTGGTTCCGATATCCCAATGGGCCTGAAGCTCAAAATCAAATTCTGCCGGCCTGCCGTGAGTGCGGATTGGCTGATTATCTTCTTCGCCGCCGCCGTCCGGTACGCTTTGATGCGGTATATTCGGTATGTTCATGAGCAATCCTTCAAGGCGTGAATCCAGCTCGGAAACAGCCGCGTCCAACTCCTTGACGCGCGCGCCGACGTCCCGCATTTCGCGAGTCAGCTCCGCAACGTCCTCGCCGGCTTTCTTCATGCGGGGGATAGCGGAGGAAACCTCGTTTTTCCTAGCCTTAAGCGATTCCGATTCCTGCATAAGGGTGCGTCTGCTTATATCGAGCTCAAGTAGCTCCGTTACGTCCGCGCCCTTTTTGCGCCGCGAATGCATCGCGGCTATCAGCTCGTCCGGATTCGCGCGTATACGCTTAATATCTAACATTTGTATTCCTCCTACATTCTTTCAGGCGCGTGAAGGCCGATGAGATATAGCCCGGTTTTTATCACGGATCTGGCCGCGTCGGTAATGGCCAGCCGCGCGTTTCGCACAACGGGGCTATCATCCATAATCCTGTTTTCATAATAGAATTTATTAAAACACGAACAAACGTCGATGACCGATCGGGATACGAGATAGGGCTCGTTCCTATCCATAGCGTCCTTCACGGACTGTGGAAACGCGCCGATAGCTTTAGCCAGCGAAACCGAAGCGGGATCCGTCAGCATGCCGTAATTGACGACGCCCGGATCGTAAGCGCCCGCCTTTCGCATTACGGAACAGCAGCGCGCATGGGTATACTGCGCGTACGGCCCGGTTTCGCCATCGAAATTGAGCGCTTTTTCCCATGAAAAAACGATATCCTTGATGCGGCTGTTGTAAAGCGCGCCCCACACGACCGCGCCTACGCCTACCTGGCGCGCCACATCCTCCATATTTTCCAAATCCGGGCTTTTCTCCTTCATGATTTCGTGCGTTTTCTCAATGGCCGCGTTGAGCACGTCCTCCAGAAAAACGACCTTACCCTTGCGTGTGGCCATCGTACCGTCGGCCATGCTTACCATGCCGAAATTCACGTGAACACAGTCGCGAACCCATTCGTACCCCATTAGCTCCAAAACCTTAAAGAACTGGCGGAAGTGCAGGTTTTGCTGATACGCAACGACGTAAAGGGACTTATAAAAATCGTAGGTTTGCTTGCGGTAAATGGCCGTAGCCAAATCCCTTGTCGCGTAAAGCGTAGCGCCGTCGCTCCTGAGAATCAGGCAGGGCGGCATCTTGAATTCGCTTAAATCGACAAGCCAGGCGCCGTCGTCCTGCTTCAGCAGGTTTTTTTCTCGGAGAATATCGATAACGGGGCCCATCTTATCCTGATAAAAGCTTTCGCCGGCGTAGCTGTCAAACTCAATGTCAAGCAGCTTGTAAACACTGTCTACATCCCTCAGGGTAATTTCCTTAAACCAGGCAAAAAGGGCCGTCGCCTCCGAATCGTTTTCCTCGATACGCTTAAACCAGGCCCTGCCCTCATCGTTCAGAGAGGGATCCTTTTCCGCCTCCTCATGAAACCTTACATAAAGATCAAGGAGCGCGCGGATGGAACCTTTCTCCACAACATCTCGGTCGCCCCATTTTTTATAGGCGACAATCAGCTTGCCGAACTGCGTACCCCAGTCGCCGAGGTGGTTGATGCTTACGGTATGAAAACCCATGAACCCGTATATCCGGGCAAGGGAATGGCCTATCACCGTTGAACTCAGATGTCCGATATGGAAAGGCTTGGCGATATTGATGGACGAGTAGTCCAGGCAAACGTTTTTCCCCGCGCCCTCGTCCGACGCTCCGTAGCGTTCGCCCTCGCGAAGAACGCGGCCGACGATTTCCCGCGCGTAAGCCGCTTTATCGATAAAAAAGTTCAGATAACCGCCCGATGATTCCACGCGGCCGAAAGGTTCAGGCAATTTTACCGTTTCCTTAAGCTCAGCGGCGATAACCGGGGGAGCCTTATGCATGGCCTTCGCCAGTCGAAAGCAGGGGAACGCGTAATCGCCCATGTCCGGGTTGGGCGGGATTTCAATCCAATCCTTAATCTCGCCTATTTCAAGCCCCGCGCTTTGGGCCAGCGCGCCGGCGAGCGTCGTCCTAAAGTCCATATGCTGTCTCCTGATTTTCAATCTTAGCCTTAGATTATAGCATATCCCATAATTTTATCAAGAAAAAGTCATAAAGTCGTCATTGTTGTTGTGATATGTAAATGCTATAATTAAAGGCATGAAAAATAACAGCATGCAGGAGGGGGCTCCCTCAAAAAAGGTGAAAAAAAAGCGAAGCAGGCGCAGCCGCATTTTGGATGCTGTGCTTTATACCGTCTGCGCAGCTTTATTTATCGGGGGAGGTTATATCCTCTTTCGTGAGTTTGTGCTGATAACGGAACCGTATTCGCCGCCGCCCAAGGAAATTACACCGCCTCCTAATATGGCTATGGGTACGCCGGATCCGAACGTAACGCCCGATCCGAACGCTACGCCCGAACCTAGGAGAACGCCCGAAAAACTCTATTTTACGGAGCGGGAGATCATGTGCGACGTGCTGCCCGTGGGAGTCAATTCCGACGGCGCAATGGATACGCTGGATTCTCACAACCAGGCCGCGTGGGCGGAATATGGCCCTTCCCCCGGCGAGGAGGGGAATGCCATTATCAACGGCCACGTTCGCTTTCGTGGAAAAAAGGGCTATTTTTCGATATTGAAGGATATGGAGATAGGGGAGGAAGTCGCTATCGAGTATAACGATGGCTCCGTGCGCTATTTCAAGGTGCGAAGCGTGGATACATATTATCTGTATGAGCTTCCGCCGACAGTAATGGGGCTCGGCGGGGATACCCGGCTTACGCTGATAACGTGCCTTGGCGACTTTAACCATGATATTGGCACATCCGAGCATCGGGTGGTCGTGGTATGCGATCCAGCATAACGCGGGTTAATAGCGGCTAAGAGGCAAGCTTTGTTATTTAGGTTACGCACAGACGGACGTGAGAGAAGCGCGTCCGTCTTTATTAGGCTATATTGATAAACTTGATATGATATGCTGAAGTAATTGAGAGTGGATGGGGTATCAAAAAGAATGTGGATACGGTATATAAGGAGCAAGGCGCAGCATATTTAACTCTAGACGCGTCGCTTACTATTTGCCAATAGATATTGAAATATTAACACGAGACGGCAATACATCGCCATTATACAACAACTCTTCAATAAAAAAAGCGGCATAATTATTACCGGAGGAATGATTATGAAAACGATTATGGTTGCAGGAACAAGTTCATCTTGCGGTAAAAGCTTTGTGACAACAGCTTTAATTCGCTGTTTTAGAAGCAATGGATACACGGTCGCGCCGTTTAAAGCGCAAAATATATCTTCAAATTCAGTTATGATAAAAGACGGAAAAGAGATAGCATGCTCCACTTACATACAAGCCAATGCGGCGCAAGTTGAGCCAGAAGTTATTATGAATCCGGTGCTTATAAAGCCAAAAAGAGAGAGGACCCAATTTTACATTTATGGAGAACTTCATTATGAGGGTCCATACCAAAATTACAGAGGATTTATAGCGGAAATTAAGGATTGCGTATCACAGCGTATTTTAGATTAATAAAAAAACATGATATCGTTGTGATCGAAGGTGCGGGTAGCGTTGCAGAAATTAATAATAAGGGGGAGGATATTGCAAATGAGTACATCGCTCAAATAGCAAAGCCTGCGATTACTCTGGTCGGTGATATTCATTTAGGCGGCGTATTTGCATCCTTGCATGGTACCTTGGATTTAATGCCGCCAAGCTTAAAAGAACGTACAAAGACCTTTGTTATTAATAAGTACGGCGGCGAGGAGGAGCGACTTCGCATTGGTATTGAGTTTATTGAAAAATATCATCATGTAAAATGCGCCGGTATAATACCTTATATTGAAGATGATTTTCTTGCAGGCCCTAGAAACGATATGGATGATGTTTTCTCTAAAATAGATTATGTGGTAGCAAAACACTGTGATTTTTCAAGCATATTATATTAATGGCTTGATAATATGTATCTTTTAAAATTGGCGACAGCATATTTTGTGGAGACGCGGCAATGTAAGGGCTACAAAGCCTGGTATGATTACAATATGGAATAGAAGACAAATTTATGGGACATTTTGATTACCGAAAGGACTTACCCTCTGCGGCGGCAAGCACATTAGACGTGCCGCGATAGAACATATAATATAATAAAAGACATGCCGGCGGACCAAACACCGTTTAGTATTAAGACCGGTTGGGGTTTAATATGATAACGAAAGCAAAAAGGCCGCTTAAGCTGCGGCCTTTAATTGCAAGAGGATGTTCGGCAATTCAATGCAAATATAAGCGTATTTCTTGATTTGAACTAATGGGCTTTAGCATATCGCCATTTCAACTGACGGTAATAACTAAACCTTTCCCTTATAGACCTCGCACGATAAGCGCGGTTAATAGGTTATGCTCCCAAAAGCCGCTGCCAAGCTTAATCCATAAAGCCGGCTTAAACGCTAGTTTAGCAATTCCTTGTCGATATAAGGAAGGTGCCAAAGCTCTTTGGCGTATTGCTTAATCGTTCGGTCGCTTGAGAATTTTCCGGCGGCGCTGGTATTGAGCAGGCACTTGCGGCCAAAGGCTATGGTATCCCGGTAATCGCGGTTAGCCCGGAGCTTTGCGTCGATATAAGGCAGCAGATCATGCAGGATATAATAGTGATCCGGCCTGTGCCAGTGCGTTCCGTATAAAAGGGAATCGTAAAGCTCCCGGAATACGCCGCTGCCGCCGTCGCTGAAGGAGCCGTCCACAAGCGCGTCCACTACGCGCCGCACCCGTGGTTCGCTCTCATAAACGGCCTTGGGATCGTAGGTATTGACTATCTCGGCGATATCCTCTACGCGCGCGCCAAAGATATAATTGTTATCCTCGCCGGCCTGCTCGACTATTTCGATATTCGCTCCGTCGTACGTGCCCAGCGTAACTGCGCCGTTAAGCATGAATTTCATGTTGCCTGTGCCGGACGCTTCCGTACCCGCCGGCGATATCTGCTCTGAAATATCGGCGGCGGGTATGATATGTTCGGCGTATGAGCAGTTGTAGTTCTGCACGAACACCACGGACATCTTATCGCGCATATCGGCGTCCCGGTTAATCTTTTGGGCGATTTCATTGATGAACTTAATTATGCTCTTTGCCCGGATGTAACCGGGGGCGGCCTTTGCCCCGAAAATGAACGCGGTGGGGGTGAAATCCGTCAAGGTACCATCCTTAAGGCGGTAATAGATATCCAATATGGAGAACGCGTTCATCAGCTGCCGCTTATACTCATGCATGCGCTTAACCTGTATATCGAACACAAACGACGGGGACAGGCTTACGCCCTCCCGTTCCTTTATGATAGAAGCAAGCTGCTTTTTTTTATGGAACTTTATCTCGTTAAAGCGGCGGACGGTCGCCTCATCCAAATGCTCCCTCAATTCGCTGATGCAGTTGAGGTTCAACAGGAAATCGCATCCGGTTTTTTCTTCAATCAGCTCGGCCAATTCCGGGTTGCAAAGCCCGAGCCAGCGGCGCTGGGTTATGCCGTTGGTTTTGTTCTGGAAGCGGGTAGGGTATACGTCGTTCCAGTCTCTAAGCACATCGCGCTTGAGGATATCGGTATGAATGCGGGCGACGCCGTTGATGTATGTGGATACGTAGCTTGCAAGGCGCGCCATATGCACCTGATTGCCGCTGATAATCCGCATGCGGTTGATCTTATCCTCGTCACAGCCCTTTACGCGAAGCTCGGCTACCAGGCTGTCGTTGATGCGCGAAATAATATCAAATATTCCTGGGATTACGCTACGGAACAATTCAACGTCCCATTTTTCCAGCGCTTCGCTCATAATCGTATGGTTTGTGTACGAAAAGGTCTGGAAGGCGACCTCCAGCGCATTCTCAAACGCCATGCCGTCTTCCATGAGTATGCGGATAAGCTCAGGGATGGAAACGACCGGATGCGTATCGTTTAATTGTATGGCGCAGTGAACCGCGAACGCGGACATATCCCCGCCGCGTACGCGGCGGTAACGGCGGCAGATATCCTGAATGCTTGCGCTTGCCAGGAAGTACTGCTGCTTAAGTCGGAGGCGCTTGCCTTCATAAGTGCTGTCGTTGGGATAAAGAACGCGCGTAATATCCTCAACCAGGTTTTTCTCGCGTACCGCGAGGGCGTACTCCTGCTCGTTAAAGAGCGTAAAGT
>OHLH01000393.1_pt1 | contig 29936 bp, 26 predicted proteins | sample 1569061 | NCBI WGS metagenome assembly OHLH01 (sample SAMEA3879603, study PRJEB24766) | human gut metagenome | biome: human-associated habitat; feature: feces | place: USA | collected 1985/1987
CTTGAGCAGCAAGGGTTTCTTTGCACGGGGCGCTGACCGCGTCAATGTGCAAGCGCTCCATGTTAGCGCGAAAAACGCGGCGCAGTCACTTTTTCGACACACTAACGCCGCCCCATAAAGGGGCGGCGTTTAAATCCTTGAATAATAATATTACTCTTCCGGTGTAAAATTGGAGAACAAATCCGCCAGTGAAGTCGTTGAGGATTGTACGGGCGGCAGTTGATAGTCCGAATCCTCCCTGCGCTGCCGGCGTTCCTGACGTTCAGGGCGATCCGCGCTATGCTGTGAGGGACGTTCGCGGCGCTCAACGCGCTCACGATCATGCTGCTCGCGCTGCTGCTTAGCCTGTTCCATAGCGGCCGCGCGCTGTTCAGCGCGCTCCGCGGCGATGCGATCGCGGTCGGCCTTCTCCTTGGCAAGCTCCTCTGCTATCTCAGGATTTTCCTCAATCAATACGTCTCTGCGGCTTAAGCTTATGCGCTTAGCCTCGGGGTTCACATCCAGAACCTTGCAGCGAACCATATCGCCTACTTTAATTTCATCCTCAACCTTTACAACGCGCCTAACGCCAACCTGCGAAATATGGATTAAGCCGTCAATCGTCGGCTCAATAGCTACAAACGCGCCGAAGGGTACGATACGCACGACCTTGCCCTCAATTATCGTGCCGATGGGATACTTCTCGCCCGCAAGCGTCCACGGCTTGGGCTGAAGCTGCTTATATCCGAGTGAAATCCGCTGTTTTTCCTTATCAACGTTAAGAATTAATACTTCGATTTCCTGTCCGGACTTAAGCACGTCGGACGGGTGCTTTACCCTGCCCCATGCGACGTCGGTAACATGAATGAGGCCGTCGAGCCCGCCAATATCCACAAATGCCCCGAAATCCGTCAGCCTGCGGACAACACCGCTTATCTTCGAGCCAACGACCAGCTGATCCCACTTCTCTTTTCTGGCCTGCTCGGCTTCTTCCTGTAAAACGGCTTTATGCGAGGCGACAATCCTCTTCCTGGATTTATCAACTTCAATAATTTTTAGCCTGATAGGTTTGCCGACAAAATCGGATATATTCTCTACATATTTGTTTGAAAGCTGGGAGGCGGGGACGAACGCGCGGATACCGTTGATGGAAGCTATCATGCCCCCTTTAACGACCTCCTTGCCTATCCCGTCGAAAATACGGCCTTCCTCTCCCGTTTCCTGTACCAGCTTGTCCCAAGCCTTCTTGCTCTCAACGTTTTTGCGCGACAGCAGCACGTTGCCTTCGCCGTCATTTACCTTGAGAACCTCAACTTCAATTTCATCCCCGATTTTCACAACGTCGGCGGGATTCAAATCCGTATCGGAGGAAAACTCGTTACGCGGTATAAAACCGTCGGACTTATATCCGATATTGACGCTCACCTCTCCATCGACAAGCTGTACCACCGTCCCTTTAAGGATCTGACCGTTGCGGATTCTGACGAGCGTTTTTTCAAACGCTTCCTCAAAATTGGAATCCGCCGCTTCAGAGTTGTCGTCCGCTGGTTCAATGCTTTCGCGCGCTGGCTCGGGGCTTTCGTCCACTAATTCGGGGCTTTTGTCCGCTGGTTCGGGTTCAACCGCAATGGGCTCATCGACGGTAGCTGTTGCTTCCGTTTCGACCTCATTGTTTTCTACTTCCGGATGTTCAGCCATCGTCTTTTCAATTTCGCTCATTCTTGCTTTAACCTCCCTAATCATCCAATCCGGCGTTGATGCGCCTGCAACAATACCTATTATATCATTTGAATGAATAATTTCAAGAGCAAGATCATCAGGTTTTTGTATTGTTTGTATATTTGTGCAGAAATTTCGGCATGCCTCATACAGTTTGCGCGTATTCGAGCTGTTCCTGCCCCCGATAATGATCATATGCGTGCATTCGCGGCTCAGCTTCTCCGCCTCCGCCTGCCGGATTGAAGTCGTAGCGCATATCGTATCAAAGAATTCGGGCTTCTGAACCTTTTTTTCAAGAGCCGCCGCCAACTCGCGGTACAGCGTTTTGGAAAATGTCGTTTGTACAACGATGCACGCCCTGTCAAACTCGCCCAAGCTTTCAACGTCCTTTGCGCCGCCGACTATTACAGCTTTTCCTCCGCACCATCCGTTTATACCCATTACTTCCGGATGATCGTCCTTCCCAATAATTATAACGGGTATGCCTTTTTCAGAAAATTCCCGCGCTATCGAATGGATTCGTTTGACGAACGGGCAAGTGGCGTCTAAAAGCGCGACGCCCATTTCCCTGCAATTTTCATACGTTTCCCTGCCAACCCCGTGCGATCGGATAATCAGCGTGTCCCCCGGCCCGACCTCGTCGATGGAATGAACGGGCCTTATGCCTTGAACCTTTAATTGCTCGACGACCTGCTCGTTATGAATAATATCGCCAAGCGTATAAACCATTCCGGCCCGCTCCCTGGCTTCCCACGCCATCTGAATAGCCCGCTTTACGCCGAAGCAAAAGCCGATATTTTCAGCGGTTCGTATTATCAAAGCTCATCTCCATTTCCTCTTTGAGCGCGCTTACCGCGTCCGCTATCTCGTCTGTGACCACGTCGATTAAAGAGGATTTATTCGCGCCCGCCGAAAGTGAATTTATCTGTATGGGGCTGCCCACGATAACGCGGGGATGCAGCGAACGGTAGCTGCCCGGATGAATATACATCGGAACAAGCGGCGCGCCGGAACGGACCGCAAGGAAAGCCGCTCCCTTTTCAAATTCGTCCAGATCCTCCGTAACAGCCCGCTTGCCTTCCGGGAATATCCCAAACACCTTCCCTTTATCCAGCACCTTGAGCGCGATCCTCAAAGACTGGAGATCCGCGTTTCTCCTGTTCACGGGAAAAGCCAGCATCGCGCGAAAAAACAGATTCCCGAGCCTTGACTTAAAGATCTCCTTTTTAGCCATAAAATGAATGATACGCGGTGAGATTAACGCCAGCAGCATGGGATCCGCCATCGAAATATGGTTGCTGACGAATATGGCCTTTCCCTGCACGCGCAGATTTTCCCGGCCATAAACAACAGGGCGTAAAAATAGCAGAATCAGCGGCCCGAGAATAAATTTGAAGAACACGTAAATCACCGGCTTTCGCCCCCCTTGACAATATAATCAAGCACGGCCTTTGCCGCCTCGATTATAGACATTTGGGTTGTGTCAATGCAAACAGCTTCCGCAAGGCAAACCAACGGCGCGAAGGCGCGACCTTTATCCGTCGCGTCCCTTGCCTTTATTTCCTCCGCGATTTTTTCCACCGTGCGTCCCATAAGCATATTTTGCCGTTCCAGTTGAATATAGCGCCTGCGCGCGCGCTCGTTTACAGAAGCGGTGATGTAAAATTTGTATTGAGCGTCGGGCAGCACGTATGAACCGATGTCGCGCCCATCCATGACCACGCTCCGCTTGGACGCCATCTCACGTTGAAGCTCGACCAGCTTAAGCCTCACGGCCGGGTTAACGGCCACGTCGGATGCGCCTTTTGAGACTTCCTCCGCGCGGATTAGCCCGGTTACGTCCTCACCGTCCAGCATAACGGCCTGCTCGCCGCCCCGAAGCACAACATCGACCCTGGTGTGGGATAGCATGTTGTTGACGCGCATGTCGTCAAACGGCGAAATCCCCATACGGAGGGCTTTAAGTGCGACCGCGCGGTACATGGCCCCCGTATCGATATAGGTATAGCCAAGCTCCTTGGCTACGATTTTTGCTATGGTGCTCTTTCCCGCTCCAGCGGGGCCGTCAATTGCTATGCGAATATTATTCACAACCCCTGCTCCTCCCCGCCAGCGGCGGATTTTCCAGCTAGAAATCCCGTCGAATACGCGATTTGAAGATTATACCCGCCCGTATATCCGTCCACATCCAGCAGCTCGCCGGCGAAATACAGGCCAGGAACGCGCTTGGATTCCATCGTTGAGGCGTTAATCTCCCTGATATTAACGCCGCCGCGCGTTATAACGGCTTCATCAATAGGACGCGCGCCGGATATTGTCAGGGGCAGCGCCTTTAAAAGCGATAAAAGCGCGCGCCGCTCAGCCTTTGTGATCTGATCTACCGGCTTTTTAGGATCAATCCCAGACAGGCCGATTATTACCGGAATCATTTTACCCGGCAGCAGCGCGTAAAGCGCGTTGGCTAATAGCTTACGCGTATTTGCCGTAAAGTCGCGAAGGATCCGCCTGTCCAGCTCCTCCTCGTTAAGTCCCGGCTTCATATCGACGCTAAGTAGCGCTCCCTTCGGGTTATCCGCTACCCTGCTGCTCGCGCTTAAAACCAACGGCCCTGAAACGCCAAAGTGTGTAAATAGCATTTCGCCAACCTCGTCAAAAACCGCACGCTTATTTTGATAAGCGGTCAGCCTGACGTTTTTCAACGAAAGACCCGCCAGCCCGGCGGGCCAGCTTTCCTCTGTTTCCAATGGAACAAGCGATGCCCTCGGCGTTTCCACGCCATGCCCGAATCCCCTCGCGAAGCGGTAGCCGTCGCCGGTAGACCCCGTTTGCGGATAGCTTAAGCCGCCCGTAGCCAAAATCACCGCGTTGAATTTTTCCTCTCCGCGATGCGTTATAACAATAAATCCTTCATGCGCGCGCTTTATCTCCAACACATTCGAACTCAATCGAATCAGAACGCCCTTTTGCGCACAGTATTCCGACAGGGCGCGCAGCACATCGCTGGATTTATCCGACGCCGGAAAAACCCGACCTCCGCGCTCAACCTTCGTCGGCACCTTTAGCCCGTCAAGAAGGGACACCATATCCTGATTGTTAAATGCGTTAAAGGCGCTGTAAAGGAATTTGGGGTTTCGGGGTATATGCATAAAAAACTCGTCGATCCGCGCACTGTTCGTGATATTGCAGCGGCCCTTTCCCGTAAGGAACAGCTTTTTGCCGAGCTTTTCATTTTTTTCATAAAGAAAGGCTTGAGCGCCGGCATCCGCGGCCGAAGCGGCGGCCAGCATGCCCGCAGGGCCTCCGCCTATAATGGCGATTTTTATCATAGGGCCGCTCCTCTCATGTGTGAAATATCGTTCATAACCATCAATGACCCTTGCCCGTTGTTATCCATGTTAAGCAGCGTGTAGCCGCAGTTGTCCAGTTTCAGGTGATGAATCCGGTTAAAGTCGAGTCCTATCGCGTCCGCGATGATAAGCTTTAAGGGGAGTGTATGGCTTACTATTACGGCGTTCCGGCAATAAGCGGCAATCCTGCGGACAACCGGCCTTACCCTAAAAAGTATCTCCTCAAGGGTTTCGGCTTGCGGAGCTCTGCAGCCGTATGGTGCCGCGCTCCATTGTTCAAACAGTGCGGGATAAATCGCTTTTAGCTCGTTGAACGTACGCCCCTCCCATAATCCAAATTGTATCTCGGTGAGCTCGGGCATAACAATGGGTTCAATTCCAATAAGCGCGCCTATCTCCGCCGCCGTTTCATGCGCTCGCGACAGCGGGCTTGTATAAAGGCCGTCAATATTATCCGTACGCAGCCGCCGAGCGACTGCCCTCGCCTGGCGCAGTCCATTCTCATCCATTGGAATATCGGTTTGGCCCTGCGCCCGCCGCTGGACGTTCCATTCCGTTTGCCCGTGCCGTATCAGAATTAATTTCATAATCATCGCGCGCCTTCGTTTTATCTTTGGGTTAAAAATCCGCTCGAAGCGCAAAACCGTATTAACATGTTTAACAGTTATACGCAGCTCCCTTACGCTTACGCCGACGGCAAAAATAAGCGTTGTAAACGCTCAAGCGAGCGAACCCGCTGTCGGAAGAACATCCCGCGGAAAAAATAAAATCAGCGTCCTTGGCAAGCCGTTCCCCCTGATTATTACGCGATGTTAAACGCCGCCTGATCATTTAATCGATATTATAATCATCCGGCAGCAGCTTGCGCCCTCAGCCAACGATTTAAACCTTAAACCGTTATGCGCCGGCCGTCAAGTTCAAGGGACGTCAGGCCGTTTACATACCGTTGTCCAGCGGAATCCGCACCTGCCGTAGCTGATTCAAGCGCTCCTCATCCGTAATATCGGTTTTGAGCGGCGTAACGGCAATGTAGCCCTCCAACACCCACCGCTCGTCCGTATCCTCTTCCTTCGCGCCCGAACGCTCCGCCCTGCCCGAGGGTATCCAGTAATAGCGCCTGTCGTGCGGATCCAAGCGTTCAATATATGTTTTATCGTATTCCTGGCGGCTCAGGGGAGCCCATTTTACGCCGCGCATGCTTTCAAGCGGAAGATCCGGCATATTGATATTGAGAAATCGGCTGATTACAAACACTTCGCTCACGCACCATTTAAGCATTCTTCGCATGGCCTCCGCCGCGGCGCCGATATTCTTGGGCGTAAACGAGGCGATCGAGACGGCTATCGACGGTATGTCCAGCAGCGCGCCTTCAAACGCCGCGGATACCGTGCCGGAATAAAAAACGTCCGTACCAATATTCTGGCCGATATTGATGCCGGATAAAACCAAATCCGGCTGAAAATCGAGGTTCCCGCATGCGAGCTTCACACAGTCCACCGGCGTGCCGTTGATGGCGTACGCGCGCACAGAGTCGGGCAAATCGTTCCAATTACGCGCCTCTCTCATTCTTATGGGCGTTGAAAACGTCAAAGAATGGCTCGCCCCGCTACGCTCGGAATCGGGTGCGGCCACAACAAGCTCATGCTCCGCTGATAGCGCACGCACAAGCGCGTCAATACCCTCGGCATGAATACCATCGTCATTGGTCAGTAATATACGCATAAAAACCCCTATTAAGTAGTATAGCATTCCTTTACGCCTACAATTATAGCAACCGCCCTTCTCTTTTGCAACTTCATTCGCTTTAGCGACGGCGTCTCGGCGATAAAAAACCGGCTTCACGCTTTCCTTTGAAGCCGGATTTTAAAAAATCATTTACGGTTATTACGGCTGTTCGCGGCGCTTGCCCTTCCTGCCGAGCGCGTTGACGATTGGGTAATAAATCGGGATGGTCATAAAGATAATCCAGGCGGGATGCCATAATCCCCACACGCAGCCCAGTACGAGAAAAAAGACAAGGCAGAATATAGGGTAAGGGAACGTCCGCCAAAGCGGTTTTTTACCCCGGCCAAGTATCGCGTTCACGAGCGGATAATAGATGGGAATTGTGATGAAGATAATCCATCCCGGATGCCACAGGTCCCACACAAACCCCATGATCAGGTACATTACCGCGCAGAACACAGGGTATGGGAACGCCAGCAGAAAGGGCTTGTATTCATCATCGTCGTCAAAATCGTCGTCAAAATCGTGGTTTTCATCGTCCACGTCGTTACCCATGCGGGCCTCCTCTTCGCCTTCGCCCTCATCCCATTCGTCCCCAATATGGATTTGAATACCCTTTCCGTTCTTATTAATATAAAAGCTTTTTTTCTTTGGTTTTACATCCTCTTGAACGCCGGCGGCCTCGTCCTCGCCGCACTCTTGAGTTTCATCGCCGGTAAGCCCGGAAATTTTAATGCTGTTGTCTCCAACAAATACTTTAAAATCCGCGTTCGCATCGCCTTGTTTATCCGTCTCCTCCGCGCGGCTTTCCGCATTATTGGGGTTGGCCGCCCTTAGCTCCTCAAGCTCATCCTCCGTGCGCAGCAGTTCGTCAAGCGAAACGCCGTATTCACGCGCCAGCAGAATTAAATTATCGGTATCGGGCGAGGCTTCAGCGCGTTCCCACTTGCTTACGGCCTGACGGCTTATGCCCAGCCTGGAAGCCAGCTCCTCCTGTGATAAGCCGTTCTGCTTTCTCAGCCGTACAAGCCTGTTCGCTATCTCAATATTCATACACGCTTTTTTCCCTTCATGTTCTTGTCACTATCTTAACCCGGGCAGAGCCGGTTGCGCTATCTACTTTGCTTTTCAAGCCGGCAACCAGCGGTTGCTCCCGCCAAAGCCCGTGAGAAACGGGCGTTAAAGCCGGCTATTATATTATTTGCTCGGCTCATATGTTACAATCCCGATGATCTCGCCAAAATCAATGTGCAACGCCGATCCGTCGCTGACGAACGGCCGCCTGCCGGTTTCCTTGCCCAAATCGTTGAGCAGCACGATTTCGTTACCCTCAATACGTATGTTCCAAACGTCCAGCACTCCCGCCGCTTCGTTGCGCTCCGTCATAGTGGAGGCGGTTGGGTCAAACGTAAGTATGTAGGCCGGATCATAAATATCCACCCATATGTTTGCGGACAAGGCCAAAAAAGTCTGCTCATCCCTGGTCAAATTTCCGGGCTTGGCAGGCGTGGGCTCAACATAAGGGGACGCCCCGCCAGATGTATCCGGCGCGTCCGTACTCCCGGCCGCTTCCCCGCACCCGGCGATGCAGGCGGCGAGAAGGAAACAGGCCAATAATTCAGCGGCCGCGGTTTTTATTTTCCACCCTTTCATTCTTCTCAATATGCGCACCACCTTTGATTATATTATAGCATAGCGGGCTGTTATGATGGTTTAATTGTTTTTAAACAAATCGGCGCGGGCCGTAGCGCGCGATTAAACCGCCGCATACGTACTAAAATCCCGGCACGCATCTAAACAAGCCTTTATAAAGCGCGCCGTCCGAACGAAGCGGTTTTGCCAATGATAAAACACGCGGCAAAAGCGACTGTATTTACAGCCACAACGCTGGCGCCCGCCGGAGTGCCCAACGCGTACGACAGGATAATACCGGCCACAAAGCAAACGACGGAAAGCGCCGCCGCGCATGCCGTAACCGAGCGAAAGCTGCCGCAGACGCGCATAGCGGAAACAGCCGGGAAAACGATAAGGCCCGAAATAAGCATGGCCCCCATCATGCGCATGCCGACTACAATCGTCAGCGCGGTTAACAGTGCGAGTATGGTATTGTACGTACGCGCGCGCACGCCGGTTGCCCTTGCGAACGGCTCGTCAAACGTAACGGCAAATATCTTATTGTAAAACACGATGAACAGCAGCAGTACTGAAGCCGCGACGCCGCCGGACAAGTATACGTCCGCAGCGCTCATCGCCAGTATGCTGCCAAAAAGATAACTGTAAACATCCGCATTAAGGCCGCTGCTGAGCGAGGTTACGATAACGCCCGCGGCCAGCGCCGCCGATGCAACAAGCCCGATAGCGGCGTCGCCCCTCATGCCCCCGTTCTCGCTCAGCCTAAGGAGCGCGAACGCGGCGATGATTACGGCGGGAATAGCAACGGCTAGCGGCGCAAGATTCGCGGCCATCGCTATCGATATAGCGCCAAAGCCCACATGGGAAAGGCCGTCCCCTATCATGGAATAGCGTTTTAACACCAGACTTACCCCTAAAAGCGCCGAGCATAAAGCCACAAGGCTGCCGACAATAAGAGCGTTAACGAGAAACCCATAGGAGAACATTTCGCGAATTGCCTCAATCATACTATACCTCCGGCGCTTTCATATAAGCGCAGCCTATAAACCGCCCTCCGATATCGCTATCACGGTACTCCCGTGCGGTGCCGAAAAACATCCGCCCTGTTCCAAGGTGAAGCACGTGTTTCGCATCCTGTATCGCGCAGCCGATATCATGGGATACCATAATAACCGCTATGCCGTTTTCCCTGTTCAGCCGCTTTATGGATGAATACATCTCATGGGACGCTATCGGATCCAACCCGGTAACAGGCTCATCCAAAAGTAACAATCGCCCGGTCGCTAAAAGCGCGCGGGCCAGCAGCGCCCTCTGCTGCTGGCCGCCCGAGAGGCTGCGATAGGAGAGCGCGCGCATATCCCAGATCTTTAGCCGTTGCATGACCGATTTGGCGCGCGCTTTATCCTCTTTGCTGAAAAACGGGCGCATGCCGGCGCTGTTCATGCAGCCTGAGAGTACGACCTCCCAGACCGAAGCGGGGAAGTCGCGCTGAACGCGCGTCTGCTGGGGCAAATACCCTATGTCATTGCGTTTTACGCCCTCGAACCGGATTTCGCCGGCTTTTAGGGGAAGCAGCCCCAATATGCCTTTTATGAGCGTGCTTTTCCCAGAGCCGTTTTCTCCAGCAACTAAGATATAATCCCCTTCCTCAACCGTGAAACTCACCCGGTCCACCGCTACGCGCGCGTCATATGCGAGCGTTACGCCCCGGCATGAGAGCAGCGTCATTTCAAGCCCTCCCTCAATCTATCCAGGTTCTGCCGCATCAAAGAAAGGTAAGTAGCGCCCGAGTTGAACTCATCCTTAGATACGTTATGGCATGAATGCAAAAGCAAAATCTTCGCTCCGGTATCCGCGGCGATGGAACGCGCCACCTTGGGGTCGGTTAATTCTTCATAGTAGATAACCCCCGCCCCGTCCTCCTTCATTGAGTCAATAATTTCAGCAACCGCTTTAGCCGAAGGTTCGGTTTGAGCGGAGCACGAGTCGTAAGCGCTCACGCATGTCAGCCCGTATCGTTTGCTGAAATAATGCATGGCGTAGCGGCCGCCGAAATAAATCGTTTTTCGGCTGCCTTCCTCTACGGCGGAAAGAATATCCCTATCCAGCTCATGGAGCCTTTCAATATAATCGTTTGCGTTCTCGCGGTAAAAGGCGCCGTTCTCCGGATCCTCCTGACACAACGCGTCCGTGATGTTCCGAACCATGATCATCGCCATCGTAGGGTCGGTCCATATATGCGGGTCATAATGATGCATATGAAGCGAGCTTCCCGTTTCCTCATGGTTCGTTTCGTCAAGCGTTATACCCTTTGAAACGTCCACCACCCGCGTATTTCCCTCAAGGCCGGAAATAACGCGCTGTGCCCAGTTCTCCATGTATTCGCCCGTATAGATAAAAAGATCGGATTGTTCAATTTTAATAACGTCCGCCGGAGAAATTTCATAGGAATGGCTTTCCATCCCGGGTGGAAGTAAAAGCGCGACCTCCGCCCGGTTTCCCGCAATCTGCCTTGCAAAATCGTATTGTGGGAAGAGCGTGGCCACAATTTGTATTTTTCCGCTGCCGGGCTCGTTTCCTCCATATGAACAGCCGGCCATACAGCATACAATAATCAGAAAAATGGCCGTGATGCTATGTTTTATCTTCATTTCTCTTCCTCCGAGCATCGGCTGCACCTTCCGTACAATACCGTGCGGGATTTGTCTACGGCAAACCCGTGGTTTTGGGCCATATGCTCCATCAGCATATCCATTGCCCCGCAGTCCACATGCTCAACCCTGCCGCATCCCGTACACATAACATGCTGAACGCCACGGCTTATCTCATCCTCGACATAAGCAAAGCAAGCGCTACCGTCTCCCGCCGCGAATTGCTTCACCTTGCCCTTTTCACGCATGAGCTCCAAATAACGGTAAACCGTGCTTCGGCCAACCGTAACCCCATGGTTCATAAGCGCTTGCATCCAACCGTCGACAGTCATGTGCTCGCCCTTATGCGCCCGCATGCAAGCGTCGATAGCAGCGCGCTGGCGCGTTTGATAGCTGCCTCTCATCATTCTCCTCCTATAAAATGAATTTGAATTTCAAATTCATTTTCATAGTATAGTTTATCCAATTTCAATATGCAATATGCTTTTTAGGAACTATTTAGAGCGAATAAAGGGAATTTGAAACTTATGAGAGATAATTATAGATTGCAGTAGCTTTTCGGAACTCATTGCTAATATATCATATAATTCAATCAACCATAGATAATTCTTCCGCCGTGCGGCCTTAAATGGATCGCGCGTAAATTGCCATGGCAGTTCGGGGTGCACTATCCCTTCTTGCATCAGCGTTATGAAGCCTGAAGCGAAAAGCTTAGCGCAAAAGCTGACTTCCGTAAGCTGGTATTCTATTTGAAAAACGCGGCGCGCCTGTTCATCTCAGCTCGCGTCCGTGCTTTTTAACGCGCGGACGCTTGAAATGAGCTTACCGTATGTCCGTAGGGTTAAAGTAACTTCCGCCCGGCCTTTCCGCATCAAACAGGCCGAAACCCGCCGAGCGTTGCGCGCCCATACCGATTTTTTGAAGCAGCTTAATAAGCTCCATCGAGCCGGATATTCGCAGCCTGCCTACCGTCGCTGGAACGTACCTGTCATAATGCGTAACCATCGCCCTTTTCGCCTGCGATGTATCCAAAACATGAAGCGTTTGAATCCACGCGGGGTTTTTGCCAAGCGCATAAAGCTGCGTTTCGACGGATCGAATCAACTGGTGTTCAAACCCCAAATCGTCCACCGTATAGTATTTATCCCGGTTGGCTTCCCTGTCGTGCTCTCTCACCACAAGCGGCGAGAGCATTTTAATCCATGTATCGCCGCTTAAAACCACGTTTTCCTCCATCATGGTAATATTACTGACCATCATACCGATTCCAGAAATTTTCACTTCCCTGCCTCTAAGCATGTTGAGCGCATTGTAAAAGTCGCAAAAAACCTTCAAGTCATCCGTAGAAAATATCAGGCGCATAAACGGATCTTTAATTTGTATGCTGCCCAAAAACTTTGCTCCCGGTAAATAAAGGCCCCATGCGTATGGCTTCGGCCTCGGCCTGTCATAATACTGCGCGATCATATAAGGCCCGCCGTAAAGTTCCAGGCCATGCTTAAACAGGCTGAGGACCGTTCTTCGATTATCCAAAGGCAGCTCAGTCGTATTAAGTTGTATATGTACCGCCATCCTCAATTCATCTCACCCCTTTTAAATAGCCGCTTGTCATTTATAATAATATTTTTATATCAAATGAACAGCAATATCTTTAAATGTAATGTATGATAATATCCATGTCAACTAAATTAGTCTGTTATCCCGAATTTTAAGCGGGTTGTGCATCCGTTTAAAATGTTGGATAATAGATTTCATGATTATGGTACCACATGAAGGCGAGGTAGGATGAAATGGATAAGCGCGCCATGCTCCTTTTGCTTGAAAAGATTGAGAGCGGGCAGCTGACCGCTCAGCAGGCCCTGTTAAGCTTGCAGACCCAGCCGTTTGAAGATCTCGGATACGCCAAGGTTGATCATCACCGCGCGGTGCGGCAGGGAGCCGCTGAAGTTATTTACGGCGCGGGTAAAGAACCCGAGCAGGCGCTTGGCATCGCGAACGCGCTGCTAAACGGCGGCGCGCGCGCCGTGATGATCACGCGTATTTCAAACGATACGGTTAAGCTATTGGAGCCCAGGAAGGATTTCACCTATTATCCGAAGGCGCGTATGGGCGTTTTAGGCCACCCGCCCGCCGCGGTTTCAGGCTCTATAGTAATTGCGTCGGGAGGGACAAGCGATATCCCCGTTTGCGAGGAGGCGGCCGTTACCGCTCAGACGCTCGGAAGCCGAGTAACCCGCCTGTACGACGTCGGCGTCTCAGGGCTGCACAGGCTGCTTAAGCATATCGATACGCTTACCAGCGCGCGCGTTGTTATATGCGCCGCGGGAATGGAGGGCGCGCTGGCCAGCGTTATTGGCGGCCTCGTGTCCTGTCCGGTGATCGCCGTGCCTACAAGCGTGGGCTACGGCGCGTCCTTCGGGGGGTTGGCCGCGCTGCTGTCCATGCTCAATTCCTGCGCAAGCGGCGTTAGCGTTGTCAATATCGATAACGGCTTCGGCGCGGGGTATCTGGCAAGCATGATAAATCAAATGAAATCGGAATGAATCCATCAACGTTATAGGAGGAAAAAATAATGAAAACGCTTTATCTGCAATGTGGAATGGGCGCGGCCGGGGATATGTTCAGCGCAGCCCTTTTGGACTTATTGCCAGAGCCTGAGGCGTGGGCGGATCGCTTTAATAGTTTGGGCCTGCCCGGAGTAAGGATGGAGTATTCCGTGGATTTAAGGCACGGCGTAAGAGGATCGCATATCCGCGTGCTCGTCAACGGCGCACAGGAGCAGAGCCTGGATGATTTTAGCCGCGTACGCCCTGATGAAAGCGAGGGCCCACGCTTAACCCATGAGCGTTCGCATAGCCATGAGCATGCGCACAGCCACGAGCATTCGCATAGCCACTGTCAAACACATGAACACGCCCATACGCACAGCGGCGTACCGCATACGCATGGCGGCCGCACGGTCGGCGACATTCGCACGCTTATCGATTCGCTTCCTGTTTCGGACAGGGTAAAAGCGGATGCGAACGCCGTTTACCGGCTGATCGCGAACGCGGAGGCGGAGGCGCATGGATGCGCGGTAGAACAGGTGCATTTTTGCGAGGTGGGCGACTTAGACGCAGTTGCCGATATTTTAGCGGCGTGTTTGCTGATGGAATCGCTCAGCCCTGAAAGCGTCGTTTGCTCGCCCATTCATGTGGGCTCGGGCTATGTGCGCTGCTCGCACGGTTCGCTACCCGTACCGGCGCCTGCGACGGCGAGCATATTAAGGGGTGTACCCATATACGGCGGTAACGTGCTTGGCGAGCTTTGCACGCCCACTGGAGCCGCCCTTCTTCGGCACTTCGTTCATTCCTTCGGCCCCATGCCCCCGATGACCGTCGCCGCAATAGGCTGCGGCACGGGGACCAAGCTGTACGATAATGCCAACTGCCTGCGGGCGTTTTTGGGGGAATCCGCCCTGTCTCCCGTTAACCAAATAACGGAAATAACCTGCAATCTGGACGATATGACTCCTGAAGCCGTTGGCTTTTGCCTTGAACAGCTGCTGGAGTTCGGCGTGCTGGACGCTTTTGTCACGCCCATACAAATGAAGCGGGGCCGGCCGGCTTTTATGCTCACCTGCCTGCTTCAACCCAAGGATACGGAACGGATTTCATTGTGGCTATTACAAAACACCTCTGCCACCGGCCTGAGGCGCCATTGCCGCGAAAGGGCCACGCTCACATCGCGTTTTGAAAATGTTCACACCGCGTACGGAATAATTCCGGTGAAAATCTCCGAAGGATACGGTATAATAAAGGCGAAGCCGGAATACCGTTTTGTATCAGAGGCGGCTGCGCGCGCGCATGCGCCGTTCAAAGCGGTTTACGACGCGGTAATGGAGCGTTACGCTCTGGATACGCGCAGCGCTGTCGCGCCCGGCGCTATTTAAAAAAATTCGGAGGCGTAAATCCTAATGAATATATTGTATTTTTTAACCTCAAAGGCGGACGTGGCCTATTTGTATAACGACTATACTTTAAGGCAAGCCCTTGAAAAAATGGAGGTGCACCGTTATAGCTCGATTCCCGTCATCGACCGGGAAGGCCGCTATGTAGGTACCATTACAGAGGGTGATCTGCTTTGGTACATAAAAAACGATCACAGCCTGAACATCCGCGCTGCGGAGCATCAGCTTATCAGCGATATACACCGCCATATGGATAACAAGCCTATACGGATCGATACCAATATGGAGGATCTTCTCACCACGTCCATGAACCAGAATTTCGTACCCGTAATCGACGACAGGGATATGTTCATCGGCATTGTAACCAGGCGGAGCATTATGCGTTATATTGTCGGAGTTGAGGACAGCCCGGGCATCGCCGCGGGCATTTAGCGTGCCGGCCGTTTATGTTTCGCTGTAATCTGAATGCGTTGTAACGCTCGCCCGCTCGGCTCTTTAAGTTCAGAGGCCGGCGGCTCCGAATATGAGCTAAAGCGTTCCGGCGCTGGGTTTCGCGTGCCTTGGCCTGTGATAAACGGCAATAACTAATTCAACAAAAGAGGTAATAGTACATGAACGGTATCACCAAATCGGGGAGCGAGCTAATCAGCGAGCTTTTAGCGAATGAGGCTTATAAAATCGTCATCAGCAACCCCTCCGTTCGGGCTGAATATCGAAAAATCACCTTGTCGTTGTATGATAAAGGATATTTATGCGAACAGCTCTCAAGCGATAAGGCCTATCACCAAACCATTGGCAGGGAACGAGCAGCCGAATTTATACTAGCAGCGCTTAAAGACTATTCTCAGCTTAACGCGTGGTATGATTCTTACGAATATGCGATAAGAATCACAAAGAAAAACAAGCTTCTCATACAAAAAAAAGCTTGCGCGCATGCCCCGGCTAGGATAGAAGGGCATAACCGGGAGAAAAGCTCTATACTTAAAGAGGGCAGCGTGGCGCCCCCGCTCGTGGATATGGGCGTTATTACGCCGCAGGGCCGCGTAGTACAGTCCATGTATGATAAGTTCCGCCAAATAAACCGGTTCCTGGAAATAATTGACGATCTTATTCGCGAACAGGCTATATCCGCCCTCAATATTGTAGATTTCGGGTGCGGAAAATCGTATTTAACGTTTGTCGTATACTATTATCTTACACAAATTCGGAATATCTCCGTGAACATGACCGGGGTTGATCTTAAGCAGGATGTGATAGATTATTGCAACCGCCTTTCCGCTAAATACCAATATGAAGGCCTGCGGTTTGTATGCGGCGACATTGCGGACTTTGAGCGCGAATCACAACCGGTTGATATGGTCATATCCCTGCACGCATGCGACACGGCGACGGATTACGCGCTTTTTAACGCCATTCGATGGGGGGCTAAATTCATCCTTTCCGCGCCGTGCTGCCATCATGAGGCCGCTAAGCAGATATCGTTTACGGATATGCCCATATTCGGTGAATACGGCGTTATACACGAAAGGGCATCCGCTTTAATAACCGATGCGATCCGAGGCCGAATACTGCACGCCTGCGGATATAAAACGCAAATTATGGAGTTCGTCGATTTATGCCATACGCCTAAAAACCTTTTAATTCGGTCGCAAAAGGCCAATATCGCAGAGGCGGGCAGGAAAAAAGCCGCTATGGAGGTGGAAGAGTTCTGCCGCCGTTTCGGTTTGGAACCCAAGCTATATGTTCTTGCCAAAGGGTTTATTGCGCGTTAAAAACGCACTCTCGTCAAAGCCCAGCCTCCGACCTGCCGGGCCGGAAGCGGCCGCGCGTGCATATCGCGTCTATAATCACAATCAATAAGCCGTCTCTTCCGTTCCTGTGAATTTCATTGTTTCGGACGGCTTGATTTAAGTTTACGTAATTCATTTTTATACCGCACCTGTCTGTTGCCGTACGCGTCTCATAACAAAGCGGGCTATGCGTTTTTTAGCGCAGATACTCGGCCGCGTCACTATTTTGCCAACACAACGATTGCTTAACTGAGCATTTTTAAAACGCCCCGCATAATCGGTTCCGGTCTCTGTGTTAAGATATATTCATCGTAACAATATTAATTCCCTAGAATGGGATGCAATGTTTAATCCATTGGGAAGCCCGCCGTTCACTCAGTTCCGCGATTTAGCGAACTATCCCGTTCAACAAATTACACGTGAATATTTGCGCCCGCATATACTGTAATGGACTGGAGGATGCAAATATGACGATAGAAAAAACCCCATGTGCCCATCAGGGGCCTGGCAAAGAAAATCCCGCCGATACCGGCGGATACGATATAATCCGTTCAACGGGAGATCCGTTGGAAGAAAGCTATTGGATATCTTCTGAGGAAACGGCGGTTTATGACGCGGGCCTGAATAATGGCGCGGGCGGCACGGCCTATTTTCAGGATCTGCTCCGCATATCAAAGGGCGCCACAGGCGGCTGCGACGCTCAAGTAACGCTTGACATTGAGGTGAATCCGCTCTCGTTCACCTATTTTCCGCCCCATTCGCTGGACGTGGTATTCGTCCTGGACGTAACGTCCAGCATGATGTCAGGCGGCAGCCGTAAAATGGCGCTTGCCAAGCGAGCGTTAATCCGAACCATCAACATGCTCTGGGAGCAGAACAGGGATACGGTCGTCACCGTCTTGCCGTTCGCCCGCGACGCTTATGTCGCGCTGCCCGCCGGAGGATTAAGCTATGATTACTTGGGAACGCTTTTCACCTGGCGGCGCTCGACGACAAGCGGTAACCTTATCGGGCAGATTCTAGGCTATCGAAACGGCTCGTACGTTTCCGCAACCGAAATTCCCGCCTATATGGACGCTTCCGCTCCAATAGCCGCAAGCACGGAACTAAGCCTGTACAACTATTACAATTATTACAAAATCCGTTATTCAGACATCTACAATGATGACGGCACCGCTAAACCCGATATGGCCCTGAAAGGGTATCTGGATACGATTTACGCGGCGGATCCTGCTGCCTATACGGGCAACTTTATCGAAGCCGTGGCTGCCGGAACGCCGCTGAGCAGCGCGCAGCTCCCTTACAGCATGAATGACGGCGGCTATGAAAACAACACCATTTTAGATAACATGATCTGGGCTATCCCCTACGGCGAGGATACCAATACGGAGGCAGGCCTCAAAGCAGCTTATACCCTGTTGAAAACGCCGGGCTTTACCCAGTCGGACGATATATTGCGCCGCGCGGTTATTTTGTTAACCGACGGCCAGGCCAACCGATCCATAAACCCGGAATACGCCGGCGTTTATGCTACCCCGGCAAGCGTGGACAGCGATTTTGCGCCGAACGCTCCTGGCGAGCCGTGGAAATACTTTCTGTATTTACAGCAAACCCTGCCGGCGCTGATTACCGAAATTTCCGACCGCTCCGCCACGTCTCAAGAGCTTGTGCTGGCGCTGGAGCGCGCATATGAAACTGCTGGTAAAATAAAGGATCCGGAGGACGGCAACGCCTCGGTTTTCGTGCTCGGCATAGAAATCGGAGCGCAGGAGCCGGGTCCTTATACTAAGGACGACGTTTTGAATATCATGCGCACCATCGCTTCAACAGGATCCTATCTGCACCAGGCCGCGGAAAAGAGCTCAGAAAACCCCATCATTGAGGAACTAGAGCGGCTGGCCCGATATTTACTGGTTTTAACGGGAAGCCTGCGCGTTTCAATTACTGACGCCATCAATACGGCGCTGTTTGAATATGTACCCGGTTCAATCCGCATCACGGGGGAGCAGGACGGTATCCGGCTCAAATCGCTTAGCGCCCCGGATATAACGGATCCCGACGACCCAGATTATACCGTTTATCATAAGCCCGCGCTGCTTCCGGACGTCAGCGACGACAATGTTGAAAACGGGTCGGTTTCGGTATATCTTGGCGAAGCGCCCTTCCCCATCGCGTCGCCTGACAGCCGGACCAATATAAGAATTCAGTTCAGGATTACGGGAAAAGGGGCGGCTCACGGCGAGCATCTGCATACAAACATCGATATGAGATCTTTCACTGCGTTTTTAGAGCCTAATCACCTTAACGCCGCAACGCCTGAGCTGACATATAATAATCCGCCGCGCGAGCTGTTTTTCCAAACGCCTGTCGTTGCCTGCGACACTGGCTTTACGATAGAAAAATATATTGGCGTGGATCCGGACGGCGTCGATTATAAAACGCAAACCGTTCAGGGCTGTAAAGATGTCTATTATCGCGTTATCGTGCGGAACTATACCGATGAGGCCGCCTATTTCCCTCTGCTTTACGATGTGCAGGGCGTGCGGAGCATCAGCGAGGCGCTGGTCAGCTCAAACCGTATGATACTGGCGGTGGATTTTACCGTACCTGCCGGCGGGTATCGCGAATTCATCTATATACACAAAGCGGCCTGCGCGGATGGTACGGTTGAAAACTATGCGGTGCTCGAGACAGGCGACGGGTATATATATGATAACGCTTCCGCCGAGGTTATCAACGCCCCGGTTTCCTATACGGTAGAATACCTCAACTACTGTTCGGGCCAAAAAATTGCTCCGGATAAAGAAGTTACCGATGCGTATGCGTGCGATCAGGTAAACGCGCGCGACCATGCCGAATGTATCCCTTGCTGGCTGTTTGCCTGCGCAAAGCCGTGGCGGCTCGACCTTTGCGAAGGCGAAAGGGTGCTCAGGCTATACTACGCGCCCTGCGGCTCAAGGCATCATACCTGTCGATGCCGGTGCCATAGCTAGCCCGATTATGTAACAGGCGGGCGTTAAGCCCGCCTCAGTGTGTCGAAAAAGTGGCTGCGCCACGTTTTTCGAGTTAACACGGAGCGCTTTTACATTGGCGCGGTCAGCGCCCCGTGCAAAGAAACCCTTGCTGCGCAAGGCATTCCGAATCTGACGCACATGTCGTCAGGTTCGGTTAAAAGCCTATGGGGGTTGCGGCTCCGACCCTACCCCGGGTTTTTTTGACAGGCTGAAGCGGCTTAAGCCGGAAGGTACCGGCGGGGTATTTTAGAAAGGAGCGATAAGCTATGCAGCAAACCCTTTTCGGCGGGCGGATGGACAACCCTCTTGCCAGCCGCCTGCGCCCAACCACGCTGGAAGGCTTCGCCGGGCAGCGACACCTTCTGGGAGAGGGTATGGTGCTCAGGCAGCTTATCGATCAGGACCGCGTTTCGTCCATGATTTTCTGGGGTCCGCCGGGCGTGGGTAAAACAACTCTCGCTTCCATCATCGCGGGAGCTACCAAAGCCAGCTTCATCGATTTTAGCGCGGTAACAAGCGGTATCAAGGAGATCAAGGAAGTAATGGCGAGGGCCGAAAGGGGCAGGGCTATAGGCGAGAAGACCATATTGTTTGTGGATGAGATTCACCGCTTTAATAAAGCGCAGCAGGATGCGTTTTTGCCCTATGTGGAGCGCGGCAGCATTATACTTATAGGAGCCACCACGGAAAACCCGTCTTTTGAGATTAATTCAGCGCTTCTGTCAAGATGCAAGGTGTTTGTGCTTCACGCTTTAACGGCGGAAGAGCTGACCGAGCTTTTGGTTAACGCGTTAAAAAACCCCCTTGGCTTTGGGAAAGAACGCGTAAACATTTCAGACGGAATGCTGCGGGTTATAGCCGGGTTTGCGAACGGCGACGCGCGCGTGGCGCTCAACACCCTTGAGATGGTGGTTCTCAATGGGGAGAAGCGGGACGGCGAAATCACGGTGACGGAATCGATACTGGAGCAATGCATCAGCAAGAAATCGCTGCTGTACGATAAAGACGGGGAAGAGCATTATAATATCATCTCAGCACTGCATAAATCCATGCGCAACAGCGATGTGCACGCTTCGGTTTACTGGCTTGCGCGCATGCTTGAGGCGGGGGAGGATCCGCTGTACGTGGCCAGGCGGCTCGTACGCTTCGCGAGCGAGGACATCGGCATGGCGGACAGCCGCGCGCTTGAAATTACGGTGGCCGCGTATCAGGCATGCCATTTTCTCGGCATGCCGGAATGCAACGTACACCTTACACACGCGGTCGTGTATCTTTCCCTCGCGCCAAAATCCAACGCGCTAGACGCGGCGTATTCCATGGCGAGGGAGGACGCGGCCCGCATGATAGCGGAGCCGGTGCCGCTGCAAATACGCAACGCTCCGACAAAGCTGATGAAAGAGCTTCAATACGGTGAGGGATATATTTACGCGCATGATACCAAGGAAAAGATAAGCGCGATGAAATGCCTGCCCGACTCGCTTTTGGACAGGAAGTATTACGTACCAACCACGCAGGGCTCGGAGGCGAAGGTCAAGGAACGGCTGGAGCAAATAGAGGCATGGCGTGAAAAAAACAGTTAAGCGCTTCGTCGTTTAGTTTAAGAGGCAGCCAAAAAACATGGCGGCAGTGCGCCGTCGGCTCGGCAAGCTATGGTGCTCATGAACTTAAACCGCAGTCGGGCGCGCGGCCAAAGAATAGGGAATACTGAAGCATGCTGGATATTCCTGTGTTTTTACATCCATGCTCGTTTGCGCCTTCGCCTTTATCCAAGGAAGAATGGCCCTGCCGCCAATGCAAAACATGTCGATCCACCGCTAAGCGCGGCAGGTAAGCTTGAATCCTTACTGGAGAAAACGTTTTTTCCTTATTAAAGGATGTAGTAACGCTCTGTGATATGATATAGTAATTTAGAAATGTATTTTCAGAAAGGTGTTCTATGAAGAAAATCGCGATGTTCACTATGGGAACCAGAGGCGATGTACAGCCTTACATTTACTTAGCGCGCGCGCTGAAGAATCGGGGCTATAAAGTCGTTCTTGGCTCGCATCCTTGCTGGAAAAGCCTTATTGAGGAAGCGGATATTGAATTCGCGCCTATCGGCCCTGATATAGATATTGAAAAGGAAACGACAATAATCAGAGGTAAAAACCCAAATGTCGCTATGAGCATGATAAAAACAATGAAGTTTGTTTTTAGAATTATTAAAATTTCAACAAACGACGTGTATGAAATCTGCCAAGGCTGCGACCTTATTATCGTAACGCATAGTCAAATAGGCGCGACAGAGGCAGCGGCGCTTAACAAGCCTACTGTAAATGTAACGCTGCAAACACAAATGATACCGCAAAAATTAAAGCGGGAAAAACCGCTGGAAAAAATAATCGGCACTTTAATTTCAGCCCAAACAGCGAAACCGTTTAACAGAATCAGAAAAATTTACGATCTGCCCAAATTGAGGCCTTCAGATGATATTATTTCAAAGCGGCTCAATTTGATTCCAGCGAGTAAATATGTGCTTGAAAGAAATCCATATTGGGAAGAACAGCATGTGATTACCGGCTATTGGTATGAGGATCAGCCGGATTACGCGCCGGACAAGGCGCTGACAGATTTCCTCGATAAAGGAGCTAAACCGATTATATTAGCTCTGGGAGCAATGTCCTTTGAAACCCGAAGCGATAAAGAAAAGCTTAATATGTTTGTAAGCGCTTTTCAAAGAACCGGAATGAGAGCAGTGATTCAAGGCTTTGAAAAAACGATGTCGGATTACACATTGCCTGAAACAATGATACACTGCGGTTCTGTCCCGCACAGCTGGCTTTTCAGACAAGGCTGGTGCGCTGTACATCACTGCGGCTTTGGTACGGCTTCAGCGTCATTGATTTACGCAATACCGTCAATTCCCATACCGCATGTACTTGATCAATATGGTTTCGCACAGCAGCTGGTAAACTGTCAAACAGCCGTTGAACCCATTATGGCAAAAGCTTTGAATGAAGAACGCATTGTTCAGGCGGTTGAGGAAATGAAAAAAACCTATTTCGAGAAGAAGGATAAGGCAGATGAAATCTCTGAAAAAATCCGTTCTGAAAACGGCTTGGAATATGCTGTTGATTTAATAGAGAAAGTGTTAAAGGAAAGGGGCGATGGAATATAAAATGAGCCAACCGGCTGATATAGCACGGTATGTAAAGTCATGATGTATGACGTGCCTTACGGCCAAACCGGTTTATCGTTTACATTCGCTTCTTTTCAGAAACGAGTACAAAAAACGCCATAGGTTGTTAGTCCTACAGCGCTCAATGACGCAACCGAGTCAATACTCGGTTGTTAAAACAAGCGGGAATGCATTGATTATGGAACAATGGTTACCCGGCTGGAGCACGACGCGTCTCCGGTCCACATGTGAAGCGTAATATTTTCGCCGCCAAACGGGGAATAAATGTACTGATAGCGAACCGCCCCGTAAGCCTTCATCGTACAAAGGGTATCGGTGGCTACGCTTGAGTCGAACCTGTAATAGGCGCGCACGGAGCCGCCGGCCGCGTTGCTGTAATAACCGTCCATCATATCAGGGTTCCATCCGATGGTTTTAAAAACCTTCCAATTTACAATATTGTTATCGTAAACCGCTCCGCTCGATACGCCCCTGTAGCTTACACGGGCGCTCGTCAAATTTAAGGGAACGCCCAGCGTGCGGCTGCCGGCACCCGGGATATAGGCCGAATAGGTGAGGTTTACGGACGATGCGTTGTTGGCGGGCACGGCGCTGCCGGTGTGATGAAGGTATTTGTTCGCGGCGGCTATCTCTACCTCATATGAATCGGGGTTTACTAAGAGGCTGCTTGCCCACGTCCCAAACCCTTTCTCGTTTATCAGGTAATCCCTGAATTGTGCGGTATGGGAGTTCACCTTCGCGTACGTCAGCATGGAGGATCGGCTTTTTAATTCATTGGCGTGGTACAGTGAGATGGAGGCGACCGGATAGCCGGAAGCGTTTTTGGTGTTCGTCGCCTGATAGCGGTTCGTGGTATCAACGGCGTTTGCGGTTGCTGCCGCTTCGTAACCGCTATCCTTCATGGCCGCATGAGACGCCTGAATATGCGCTTCGCTCAGCTTTCCAATGGCCGGGCTGAGCTCGCCGAAGAAAAGGATCTGCTGTTCTTCGTCGCCCGCGCAGCCGATGGTGACCGCGGTGAAATTCTCGTTTTTGTTCTGATACATTAGATCGAGCGTGATGCGCTCTGCGCGGCCGTTAATCTCGACATAGCCGTCGAACACGCCCGCGCAGCCGTTATCGTACTGGTTCAAGCATCCAAGCGCTTCCGCCGTTAAAACGCCGCCGTCAATGATAAGGCTTATTGTTGCCTTAAGCTCCTCCCCCCGCCGTAAATCACCGCTGACCGCGAAAGCGATGCGCGAGATATTCGGGGCCTGCGGCCCTTTAACGATGGCGGCTGACTTTTCCGCGGCATATTGTATGCCGTAATGCCCGGCCGCCGCCGCGGCGGGCATAAGCGCGGCGGTGAATAAAAGGATCATCGTAATCAGGGAAATAACCTTTTTCATATATATAACCTCTCCTATCATCATTTTTGCACGCGGGAGCTTGCTTTAAACCGCCTGCCTTACGCTCTCCCGCGGGTTATGAAGCGCAAGGCGGCGGTGCTCGAAGATAATCACCTGCAATATAATGACGTACCGGGTTTTTGATACTCTAAACATTTATGCGTACATGCCTGGCTAAGAGGCTTACGTAATCAGAAATAATTTGCCTGCCAAACGGCGTTAGTGAATAAGTACGCCGTAGACGGCGCCCCACAATCATTTGCGATGAGGCGATATAGCCCGCTTTTTCCAAGTATCTTAATTGATTGCTTAAATTGCCTTCGGTTAAATTAAGCATTTCATCAAGGTGGCGGAACTCCTTGTCGCGCTTATACAACGCGACAAGGATGGTGATTCGGCTTTGGGTATTCAGCTCCTGTGGTATAGAATCGAAATCCATGGTGAACTCCTTGGTTAGATTCTATGAAAGCTCTCCCTGCTTCTTTATCCTGCCAAGCAGAACCGAAAGAATAAAAAATCCTGCAGGAACGAATATATAATAAACCGCGCCTGTGGCATAACTGCATAAAGCAGATATTGCATGGTAACTATCGTTAAGTATTGAGGGGTCCGCTAATAATGTGGTTAGCGTGATTCCGGCTGCGATCAAAATTATCGCCGAAACCGCGCTAAACCAAATAGCGCATAACTTAATTTTGCGATCATGGAGCAGGGCGCCGCTCAAGTACATGCAAATGCCTGCGCAGATTACCATTAAAAAGTCGGCATAACTGTTATTAATTATGGTAGCTGAAGATACAACAGCAGCGACACAGTAGGTTACTATAGTCAATGCGGCAAGCTCAAACAGCAACATGCTATCATTGTAGTTACCCTCTTTACTTTTTCTTTTGTAGTATAGGGTAATGATGATAATTGGAATAGTAATAACGATTCTGATACAACATTCAATTAACTTGTGATCCAATGTATTTCCTAAGAAGCCACCGCTAAGCTCAATTTTGTTATACAAATAAAAACGCGCTATCCATTTAGCGATGTTGGCCAGCATCAGGTATATAGCTGAAACGCGAAAATATCGGATGGTTATCGGAAGTGCATACTGGGATGCGTGTATTATGTAGATTAAATGTTTAATATCTTTTTTTAGCTCACTAGTATCCATATATCCACCCATAAAACGTCTATTAGTAGGAGTATACTTTTTTGTAATAATCTAGTCAAGTTTTATTTGAGCGCCTTAGTTTTTGGTGTATTCACAGTTTTTGGTGTGGCCTTAGTTTTTGGTGTATTCACAATTTTTGGTGTATATCTTTTTCTTTCATTTTCATTTATTGCGTTGTTTTATATTGTATCTCTCTTTTAAGCCGTCATAACTTATATCATATAGTTTTTCATTGTTATAGATTGTTTTATATCCCCTTGTTAGGCTAATCAATAATCCCATTTATGTCACGAAAGGAGAACCCAATGTATAAGCCTGGACTATCACAAAAAAAATTGCTGGCAGCCATCTTGCTGCTTGCAACCCTGCTCACCTCATTTATGGGCTTTACTGAAAGCCTGGCCGCCGGCGGCCGGGAACCAAAACCGGAACCGCCGGATTCGGACGTCATCGTACTGAGGAGCGCATACTCCAAAACCTATATTTTGCCGGACAATACTTACGAAACTGTGGTATCCGCGGAGCCCGTCCATTATCAGGCTGCGGACGGCTATTTTAAGGACATCGAGAACACAATCGTTGATGAAACTAAAACGCTTAAGAACACGTCTTATAAGCACAGAAACGCGGCGAACGCGTATACGGCCCGGTTCGGGGATATGAGCGGAGATCTGCCGGTGCTGATGGAGTACGGCGGTAATTCCGTGGGCTTCCGGCCGGTCGGCGCGCGTGACGCGGCCGCGCAGAAAGGACGGGCAACAAACGCGCTTAAAAGCGTTGTGCCGGATGAAAACGCCGTAACCTATTACGATGTGTACCCCGGTGTGGATATGGTGTATGAATCAGCAATTTCAGGGCTAAAGGAATACATCGTGCTCAAGGAGCCGGGGACGCCGAACGATTTTGAGTTTGAGCTGGAATTAAATGGGTTGCGTATACAGAATGAAGCCGGTATAATCAAGTTAGAAGATGAGACTGGTACAGAATTGCTTGAACTATCAGGGCTGATGGCGTTTGACGCGAACGGGGAGGCGACGGACAAGGTGGGCTGCGAGGTGATGGAGAGCGAAGGAACGTATCGCCTCTGCGTAACGCTGGACGAGGAGTACCTTGCGGCAAAAGAGCGCGCGTACCCGGTGGTGATCGACCCCTCCGTGATGATTACCGGGAGCAACAGCACGTTCGATACGTTTGTGAGCAGCGCAAAGCCGAACACGAATTACTACATGAACAATTATCTGCGCCTTGGGTATGACTCGACGTATGGCAAACAATGGATGCTGATTAAATTTAATTTGCCAACAAATATACGTGACACGAATGTAACATCTGCTAAGCTTCGGGTAAAAAAGTACAGCGGCACTAATACGAGCTTGAAAGCTTACCGCATAACCTCGGACTGGACGCCAAAAACCGCAACGTGGAATAAAAAGCCGACAATGCAAAGCACTACGACTATGATGACTCCAGTCAGTGATGGCGGCGCATGGTATTACTATTCCGCAACAGCTCAGGTGAAACGGTGGCTGAATGGGTCGGATAAAAACTATGGATTGGGAATAAAAACCACCAGCGAAACGGGCAGCACGGTCGTATACTATTCCTCCGACGCGCCGTCGCCAAACAAGCCGGAGTTGATTATCAACCACACAACAAACGTATACAACGGGTGCAGACCCTATTTTCCTTGCCCAAAAGGAGATCACTACAACTGTTTTGGGTACGCAGTAAATTATAAGAAATTTATAGGCGCGAAAGAAATGGGGTTGCAACCTTTTGAGGTGGATGGCAAAAACATCGATCAGCTGCTTCAAGTCATCAAAGAGCACAGTGAAGCCTACATGCGGAAGAAGGGAATCAAATATAGACAAGTGTCGTCATGTGATTCGTACATTAACCAAAACGAGTATTTGGTTGTCATGCGGGCTGCGTTCTACGACCGTGAGGGCCCCAATGGAATACCCAAAAAGGATGGGCTCGTGCGTTGCACAGATTTCACGTATCTCGATTCTGAAATAGACGAATGTCCAACCTATCACTGGTGGTATAGAACCACCGATGGCACTTGGGCCGAAAAAAAAGGTGGTAACGCGGCAAATCTCATCCCCGGTATTGTTAATCCCAAGGACGGGAAGTGGTTTGGAGCGGATGCCACAAAAAGCAAGCTCGTTTACTACGCGATTACATACAGCAAAGCTATGTGATGATAGTAGGGCTGAGTAATAATAAGTATGATGGAGGAATGAAAATGGAAAAAAGACTTATCCGTATTTTGACGTTGACAGTATGCGCTTGCTTGCTTATATCGGGGTGTGCTGCTGTAGATCCATCTTCAACTGGAAATATTGGCAATATGGGGAACGCGGGCAAGGAGACGCAATCGCCGGACGCGACGCCCGAGGCGACGCCGTTAAGCCGAAACCCCGATAAAACAAATGATGATATGCCTTTAAGCTTTCCAGATGAAATTCAGGCAAAAATCAATCTTGCCGCTCAAAAAGATGCGGAACGCGCGCTGAACGTACCGGTGTATTGGCAGGATGCTTTAATCTATTCCAACCCGAATGAAGATTTTTTGGCTCTGTCATTCGGCAGGGATTACGGATATTCCACCGCCGAACACTCGGATTACGGGGTTGGAATCGTATCCGATATATTATACCGGCTGCCGACGGACGCCATAAGGGTAATGAATTCCGGCGACTATATCTATTTTATGTACGATACGGATCAGGGTCAGCGCGTTTATCTATTCTCCAACAGGTTAGACGGTCGCGAGGACAAATATTATGGTCGACTGTCCGGCCTTCCAGTAATCATGGAAAAAACACTTGCGTATAAGGATTATGCCGGTGTTGAAAAGGGGATGGAGATAAGCGAATTGGCGCAAATTGACCCGGTTATGGCTACATATAGCGATTTCTTCTACGATACTTTTTCATCAAAACACCCTGCATCATGGAAGAAGTATGGCATACCGGTTACAACCATAAGTATCTTAAAAGACGGCGCGCTGAAAATAACATTCGACTACATTGATGAAAAATTTGTTGTCGATACGATTGAGTTCAGCGAGGATTTCACGTTCGAGGGCTATTATGAAACCATCTGCTATCGCATAGCGGAAGTGGATTATAAGGGTTAACGGTTTGAAATATAGGGGCGGCTTCCATAGCATAGTCAGTGATAAAAAGACAGAGTCGCCGCCCTCTTTACATACATTATCTCGAAATCGACAGCCTGAAAAGGAGAAGAAATGTTATGAAAAAGAGAGCCGTTCGTTTACTGTTGCTGACGCTCTGCTTATGCCTGCTGATGGGCTGCGCGGCGACGGGGCCTGCAACCAGCCCGAACGCGTCCCCGTCTTCCGGCATTGGCAATATGGGGAACGCGGGCAAGGAAACCCCAGCCGCGCCTACCCCGGAACCAGCTCCGGAGGCCACGCCGTTGAGCCGTAATCCCGACACGTTGTTAGAAAAAAGGCCAGAATACTTCTACGATGAAGCAATGGCGAAGCTGGCCAACATTGCGAAACGGTGCGATTTAGTAAAAAGGAATGTGCCTGTCTATTGGCTGGACGAGCTTATAATGGCTAAAAGCGGTGAATCTATTATCAATCCGGGGCGGGATTACGGGTATATGACAGCTGAATATCCCGAAACTGGAGCAGGTAGAATTGATGTTCTTATGTATCGATTGCCCACAGAGGCAATACGCGGCATGGAAAATGGCGATTACATCTATTTTATGTACGATACGGATGAGGGGCATCGCGTTTATCTGTTCGCCAACCGGAAGGATGGCGGCGCAACGCATTACTATTATGGCCGATTGTCCGGCCTGCTGGTAATAATGGCAAAAACGCTATCGTATGAGGATTATGCCGGAGTTGAAAGGGGGATGGAAATCAGCGATTTGGCGCGGTTTGACCCGGCAATGCAGGTTTTCAGTGATTATTTTTATGCGAAGCACGCGAAGGAGGAAGGCGTAGCGTCATGGAAAGATTATGGCATACCGCCGACAACCATAAGTATCTTAAAAGACGGTGCGCTGAAAATAACATTCGACTACGTTGATGAAAAATTTGTTGTCGATACGATTGAGTTCAGCGAGGATTTCACGTTCGAGGGCTATTATGAAACCATCTGCTATCGCATAGCGGAAGTGGATTATAAGGGTTAACGGTTTGAAATATAGGGGCGGCTTCCATAGCATAGTCAGTGATAAAAAGACAGAGTCGCCGCCCTCTTTACATACATTATCTCGAAATCGACAGCCTGAAAAGGAGAAGAAATGTTATGAAAAAGAGAGCCGTTCGTTTACTGTTGCTGACGCTCTGCTTATGCCTGCTGATGGGCTGCGCGGCGACGGGGCCTGCAACCAGCCCGAACGCGTC
>OHLH01000404.1_pt1 | contig 29538 bp, 26 predicted proteins | sample 1569061 | NCBI WGS metagenome assembly OHLH01 (sample SAMEA3879603, study PRJEB24766) | human gut metagenome | biome: human-associated habitat; feature: feces | place: USA | collected 1985/1987
TTCATATAAGTATCAGCAAAGTCTCCATCTTCTAATGCATTAATCTTTACCTGATAGTAAAACTCTTGATTATCTTCTGCAATAACTGTAAAAATGATGGTTACAGAGCTCGAACTATCAAATCCATTGAAATTTATTTCAATGCCATTGGTCGTTCTGTCTTCTGTTGTATTACAGTTGTTTGATATATTATAGGACACTTCCACTCCTTTTATAGTTTCACATATAATTTTAAAACTTTTGTTTATAGGAACATTGAGAACTTCATCAAATATATTGTTTTTTTGGTCATCTATTATATAGAATAAATTGGCCGCACTTTTAGGTACCGATATTTCCTTTCCATTAGTAAATTTGAATATTACACTACTGTTTGTTTCTATTATATCTTCAAAGAAACTATCTCCATCACATCCATCTTTTCCGCTAATCTGCATCCAAGTTTTACCATTATCTACAGAAATATATGCATTCCCATTTTCTGTTTTTACTTGAGGTACTGGAGCGGAATCTCCATTCACTCCATCATTACCATCTTTGCCATTCGCACATATAGGATTTCCCTCACTGTCTTTTAACAGTTCATTGTTTAATGTCCAATACCATTTTTTATCCTCCAATTGAATAATACCTATTAATGGAGTTTCCCCATCTTTTCCAACCTCTCCTTTATTGCCTTTTTCTCCATTATGAATTATAATTTTACCTTGTTTGTAAAATGAAATTACATACCCAACAGTATCATTATTTTCAACAACGGAAGCTACATCTGTGATATAATCATATTCATTCAAAAGAGCTTCAATTGCAGCAATATTTTCATTTGTAGTTTTTTGCCACAGTTCAAGAGCAGCAATTCGTTCGTCCTGTTTGATAGCATTTCGTAAATCGCTATCATCATAACTGCAAGCTGTTATAAACATCATTATTGCAGTCAAAATAAAATAACACTTCTTTTTCATACGCAAAAACTTAATTTTCTAAACATAAATAACGTAAATCGATATAATCTATTGAAATATAGCAATATAGTGAAAAAAGTATTAAATCTATAGTGACCAATTATAAAAAGGATTATCAGTACCAAGCTGTAAAGTATTAGAATCTCCTTTAACAACAAATGCCTTTATTCCTTGTGATAAAAGTCTCAATATAACTTGTCTAATTACATTTGCATCACTACCAAGTTCAATAGTAGCCTTATCTCCTTCAATAGTCACCGAAAGCTTTTTACTTTGTTTTATAACAATAGTTTGACTAACAGTCTTTTCCTTATTACTCAACGTAATTGTTCCTTCACAATCGTTCGAGGTATCCTCACTGGGAAGAATATCAAAACACAATGTCCGCTCCACCAGTCCTCTGCTTCGTGAGTCACGCTGCACAATCCAACTATTTGAAACTAATGCATTCACTTCCACATTAGTCTGCACTTTAAAATCTAGACTGCCCCCTTCTGAAGGTATCTCGTACATTGAGTCAGCTATAAGAATTGCATCTTTCTGAAGTTGGCAAATATTCACAGTATCCGACAAATTATAATCTTTACATATAAAAATTACATCCGCCAAACGAGAATCATAGGAATCATTTTTCCCTATATTCAAATAGTGCATATACGACAACATGCTCCAAATCGGTATAATACTAATCCAATCTACTTCTGGCATCCTCATTTCATACGCAACATTACTCTTCAATTCTATAACAAGTGTTTCTTCTTCCTACCTACAATATATTTTTTCTGAGTAAGTACAAGTGAAGGCAAGCTTCCTTCTTGATACACATAAATGGTTTCACTCAACCCATTTCCTTTCAAAATGATAGTTGCCTGTCGTTTTTCTGTCTGCTCATTGGCAGAAGCCTGAAACATCAATGTCTTACTCTCCAGTGAACGTGCATCCACTGCAAACAGCCAAGATGATGCTTCTTCCTGTATTTCATAACTAACCTCTATATTTGATTTTATCGTCACGCTAAAAATTCCACCGTCAGCACCTAACTCTATTTTTCCAGACTCCACAATTAAAGCATCCTTCTGCTTCTGAGTCAGGGTTATACTTCTCGACACCTCTCCACATTTGATATCTATCACGGCATTACGCTCTGTATATTCTTCATTTCTGTCAACTATAACTCTAACAGAGTTCTCTCCAGCCTCACCTCCCCCTACTGACAATTGAACCCATGTTTGTGCATCTCTTACCGTTACACTCCATGATGCCGTTGTCTTAAATACAAGTTCCATGATTCCCCCTTCAGAAGAAATAACTGGCGTATCATTAAAATCATCCGAGAAAACAATCGATGCCTGTTTCTCCTGATCTGGAACTTTTACCGGTGTATTATCCGTATTATCACTACAAGAGCTAAATACCACTATGAAAAGAGACAAAAAAGCAATAAAAAATCGTATTATGTTCATCTTATGTAAACTTTAAAAAGGTTTATGAATTGCAAGTCTTTGATTCTCAGCGCACAAGGACAAAATGAATTATATTCTTGTATTATTCTTCTTTATTTAGAACAAAGATATGTGGCTAAAATTCATAAACTTGTCACCTAAAACAGTGATTCTTTTAAAAAGTAAACAAGTATCATAAAAAGCAACAATTTCTAACTCATCATTTAATCAACGACACTTAAACTGCTTTTTTCTTATAATTCTAATCGTAATTTAAAATCAAAACAAAGTAATTCCAAGCAAAAAACAAGCCGCTCTTCCCGGAAGGAAAAGCGGCTTGTTTTTTTGCCTGCAGCAAGTAACGGATTACTTACGAAGACCAAGTTCTTTGACAATGTTACGATATCTTTCGATATCACGGCTCTTCAGGTAGTTCAGCAAAGAACGACGCTTACCTACCAAAGTTGTCAAAGCTCTTTCAGTGCTATAATCTTTTCTGTTGAGCTTCATGTGCTCAGTCAGGTGAGAAATACGGTATGAAAACAATGCTATCTGCGCTTCAGGTGAGCCAGTATCAGTGTTAGACTTTCCGTACTTTCCAAAGATTTCTTGTTTTTTAGCTGCGTCTAAATACATAATTTGACTGTTTATTAAAATGTATAAATTTGATTTGCGGATGCAAAGGTAAGCATAATCTTTCAGACTACAAGCATTTTACGACTTTTTTTCACAAACAAGCCAAAAAGGGTTCAAGCCTTCAGCTCATTGGCATGTTCAATGAAAGTGGCCGATGTAATCGGTTCAATCTGCTTAAATTCCATTTTGCGTGTCGCACATTTCAGGCAAGGACAGTTCCGGCATTTTGCCTGCTCAAAAACAGTACATGGATCCAAATGTATCGTCAGCTGAATCCGGTCGGCATATTTCTTTTCCAGAATCTGTTTCAAGCGGGCTCCTTCACGGTGCCCTTCTTCAATGGTATAAAACCAGGGAAGCGTCAAGTCACAATCCATATACAGATAACTTCCATACTTGATGACCTTGGCATTGTGAATATCTATCCAGTCGGGCGAACGCTTCTCATTCAGTTCCTGAGCAATATCGTTCAGCAAAGCCTCATCCGCCTTGTCCAGCAGATTCGCAATCGTCTTGCGCAAGATGGAAATTCCCGTCACAATGATAATTCCTCCGAACAGGAAGGCCAGCACACTGTCAATCCAAGCTATTTCAGTGAAATAGAGCAAGAGCAACCCTGCCACCAGTCCGATGGTAGAATACGTGTCCGACTGCAGATGCTTTCCCCCTGCAATCAAGGCCATCGAATTATAACGTTTCCCGATACGCACACTATACCAGCCCATCAGGTAGTTGACCAGTCCGGAAAAAGCGACGATATAGATACCCACATCCAATTTCTGTATGCCCACCGGGAAAAACAAGTGCGACACTCCCTCATACACAATCAGCACCCCGGCAAACGTAATCAGAATGCCTTCGACGGAAGCCGAAATCTGTTCCATTTTCCCATGTCCGAAAGGGTGGCTTTTATCCTTGGGCCGTGCCGACCAATGCAGGCTGTAAAGGCTGACTGCCCCCGCCACCACATTGACAATACTTTCCATGGCATCCGTCAGGATTCCTACAGAATTAGTCAGCCAATAGGCTGCAAACTTTCCAATCAGTATCAAAAAAGAAATCAACACAATTCTCTTTTGCACTCTTTGCTTAAGCTGTTCCTCGTTCATCTCTTTTTTACTTTTAAACGGACCGCAAAGTTAGCAAGTTACTACGGAAAAAAGTGACCTTCATTTGCAGAATTTACTCCGCAAAAATCTACCGGAATCTGTTTCACTCCCCCCGAAAGTCATTTTCCAACCAACCCAGCCTCCTCTTTCCCCTGACTAGAGCAGAATAAAAAAGGTGAAAAGCTGATAAATCCATAAGGGTCCACCCGCTTATTCTTTTTATTTACAATAATTTTTTCGAAGAAAAATCGTACCTTTGCACACAAATTATAGGTATAGTATGCAAGATATTAGAAACATTGCCATTATTGCTCACGTTGACCACGGGAAAACCACGCTCGTGGACAAGATGATGCTGGCGGGACACCTGTTCCGCAACGACCAGACCAACGGTGAACTGGTATTGGATAACAACGACCTGGAACGGGAAAGAGGTATCACTATCCTTTCCAAAAACGTTTCCATCAATTACAACGGTACGAAAATCAACATTATCGATACTCCGGGACACGCCGACTTCGGTGGAGAAGTGGAACGTGTCTTGAACATGGCCGACGGATGTATTCTGCTGGTAGACGCCTTCGAAGGCCCGATGCCGCAGACCCGCTTCGTGCTGCAGAAAGCCCTTCAAATCGGACTGAAACCGATTGTAGTGGTCAACAAAGTGGACAAGCCGAACTGCCGTCCGGAAGAAGTGTACGAAATGGTGTTCGACCTGATGTTCAGCCTCAACGCCACAGAAGACCAGCTGGACTTCCCCGTGCTCTACGGTTCGGCCAAGAACAACTGGATGGGCGAAGACTGGAAGACGCCGACGGGTACCATCACCCCGCTGCTGGATGCCATCGTGAAATACATCCCGGCTCCGCAACAGCTGGAAGGTACGCCGCAGATGCTGATTACCTCACTCGACTATTCTTCCTACACGGGACGTATCGCCGTAGGCCGTGTGCACAGAGGTACCCTGAAAGAAGGCATGAACATCACCTTGGCCAAACGTGACGGCACCATGGTGAAGTCCAAAATCAAGGAAGTACATACTTTCGAAGGACTGGGACGCAAGAAAGTGGAATCCGTATCTTCGGGCGACATCTGCGCCATCATCGGTGTGGAAGGCTTCGAAATCGGTGACACCATCTGCGACTTCGACAATCCGGAACCGCTGCCACCTATCGCTATCGACGAACCGACCATGAGCATGCTGTTCACCATCAACGACTCTCCGTTCTTTGGAAAGGAAGGTAAATACGTGACTTCCCGTCACATCCACGACCGTCTGATGAAAGAACTCGACAAGAATCTGGCTTTGCGCGTACGCAAGACCGAAAACGAAGATGGAAAATGGATTGTATCCGGACGTGGTGTGCTCCACTTGTCTGTGTTGATTGAGACCATGCGCCGTGAAGGTTACGAACTTCAGGTAGGACAGCCGCAGGTTATCTACAAGGAAATCGACGGCGTGAAATGTGAACCGATTGAAGAGCTGACCATCAGCGTGCCCGAAGAATTTGCCAGCAAGATGATTGATATGGTTACCCGCCGCAAAGGTGAGATGGTGTCCATGGAAACACAGGGCGACCGTGTGAACATCGAGTTCGACATGCCGTCGCGCGGTATCATCGGTCTGCGCACCAACGTGCTGACTGCTTCTCAGGGTGAAGCCATCATGGCTCACCGCTTCAAGGAATACCAGCCGTTCAAAGGTGACATCCCTCGCCGCACCAACGGCTCCATGATTGCCATGGAATCGGGAACTGCCTTTGCCTACGCCATCGACAAGCTGCAAGACCGCGGTAAGTTCTTCATCTATCCGCAGGACGAGGTATATGCCGGACAGGTGGTAGGTGAACACGTACATGAGAACGACCTGGTGGTCAACGTAACCAAATCAAAGAAGCTGACCAACATGCGTGCTTCCGGTTCGGACGACAAGGCCCGTATCATTCCGCCGGTCATCTTCTCACTGGAAGAGGCACTGGAATACATCAAGGAAGATGAATACGTGGAAGTAACTCCGAAGAGCATGCGTATGCGTAAAATCATCCTGGATGAAACGGAACGCAAGCGTGCCAACAAGAATTCATAATCACACATTTTGAATACAAAAAATCCGGACTTTTGAGGAATCTCCTTTAAAAGCCCGGATTTCTTGTATATGCTGTTCTCTTTTATTTTTCCCGATACACCAGGTTATTACCATTCATCCGCTCCATGTATTGCTGGATGAGGGACTTCAGCTGGGTTTCCATTGCCTTCAAGGTATCTTGCGGCATGGTGTCTTTCACATCGTCCTTCATCAGCACATCCGTACGGAAACGGTAGGCATGAATCACTTTCTCCCCATCGAACTGAATCAGGTAGTCGCCTTTCAGGAACTGGTAGATACCGCTTCCGTTGATATAGTTCACCGCGAATTTCTCCGCCGGCGACGTATGAAGCGCATCCTGCCCGAAACCGATATACGGATAATCATACCCCAGAATGCCCAACACCGTCGGCATGATGTCTATCTGCTCCACAATTTTCTCCTTGTCCCAGCCTTTCAATTCCGGCATGCCGGGTGCATAAAATAAAATCGGTACTTTATAAGCTCCCAAGTCGGTCACATATTCCGGATGCTCATTCATGCTGGCATGGTCGGCCGTCAGGACAAAAAGCGTATTCTTAAACCAAGGCTGGCGGGATGCCGTGGCAAAGAAATGCCGCAAGGCATTATCCGTATAGCCAATGCACTCATGAATCGGATGGGTCCCTTTGGGAAAGACATTCTTGTAACGTTCAGGCAACGCATACGGATTATGCGAAGTGGCCGTAAACACCGATGTGATGAAAGGTTGCTTGAATCCGCTCATGCGCTTGCAATAAAACTGCAGGAACTCCTCGTCCCAAATGGCCCAAGTACCATCAAAGTCCTTGTCACCCTGGAAATCTGGGTCTTCATTGTATTCCGTTCTTCCCCAATAACTATCAAAACCAACGGAGTTGGCAAATGCCTGGAAGCCCATGGAACCGTTCATCGCTCCATGGAAGAAAGCGGAATAATATCCCTTGCGCTTCAGCTCCCGCGCCAGACTTGACACATCGTTCAAGGAAGCCGGTGTCAGGAAAAACGGCTCTACGAAACTCGGAATGGAAGACAAAACCGACGGCATGCCGTCAATACTCTTCCGTCCGTTACTATATGAATATTCAAACGTCAGTCCCTTGGTCAGTAAGGAATCCAGAAACGGCGTATATCCTTTGTAGGTTCCATTGTCCAAACTTCGATTGAAGCTGCCCACAAACTCCTTGCTGAAACTTTCCACAATCAGCACTACTACATTCATCGGGCGGAACTGTACCGAATCGGCCGGTACATGCAGCGGAGTGTACACCTTCTCGGCTTCGGCATCTGTCATATACTGAGGGGTAATAAACGCCTTCTTTCCCAAAGTACGGAACAAAGAAAAAGGCGTGTTCAGCACCAGACACGCATCTACCGGACGGTCGGCATACTGATTGGCGTTGCTGATGGTGATGGGACGGGTGGCAGCAGTCATTCCCCCACGCATGCCAAACACGACAAGCGGAATGGCCACCAGCAAAGTGACGGTCTGCAGAATATAATACCCCCATTTCTTGCCCGACACCTGCGGACGGGGCGCCCGATACACCTTATACAAGAAATAAGCCAACGCAGCTGCCAGCAACACCAGGTACCAGTTGGCCGCGAACTCTTTCAAAATGATGGAAGTCAGATTGCCTCCGGCCTCATGGCTGAACTCCTGGAACACAGACATAGTGGTACGTCGTCCGGAAAAACGGAAATACACACAATCCACCAGATTGGCTATCAGGAAGAAAGTATTTGCCACGACAAACACCCACCGGACCACCTGATAGAAACCTTTACTTTCTTTCCAATGAAAAGGAAACAGAAACAAAAGGATAAACAACGCATTGATATAAAGGATGGCTGTGGTGTCAAAAATCACTCCGGCTCCAAACAGGCGACACATGTATCCCCATTCAAACTGTTCACTAAACAAATTGAAATTGGTCAACAAGAAAGTCAGGCGGCACACAAAATAGCACACATAGACCATCAATAAGTTCCATGCCAGTGAAAGCACATTCGAAAAAAGGCTCTTGTTCATCATATCCATTTAATTTTTAGGGCTGTAAAGTTAGTTATATTTTTGCAAACCCATAAAAATCGCAGTTTATTTATATCTTTGCAACTTCACTATATAAATCTTTAGATACATGAAAAAAAGAAACGTCATCAAACTAAGTATCACGGTCGTCCTTCTCATTGCCTTGACCTGCTGGGTAAACTCCCGCTGGAATGCCTGGTTCGGCAATCCGCCTGAACCTCCCTACAGCCCGTTGAGCGAACCGGGAAGAGTCCTTCTGACTTTCGGTGATAAAGACGCTTTGTCGCGCAATATCAGCTGGCAATATGACTCCGTTGTCCATCCTTCTCATGTAGAACTCACGGATACCCTTACAAAAGATACCCTTTACATCAAGGCCCAAGGAGAGACGTTCCAATCACGCAGTGGAAAAGCCGCTTATTATGTGGCCCGTCTGCGTTCCCTGAGACCCTCACGCTACTACCGTTACCGCGTGTGCAGCGACGGAAAATATTCTGCATGGTATCATTTCCAGACTCACAACCAGTCCGATGCAGACCGTTACAGTTTTCTTTATGTAGGCGACGTGCAGGACTCCATCCATGGGAAAACCAACTATTTCCTGAAGAAAGCCTTACAGGCACATCCGGAAACGGAATTTCTGGTATGTGGAGGCGACCTTACCGAACGGCCCATCGACGCATACTGGGGAGAAACCTTCCGTGGCCTGGATTCCATAGCCCAATGCCTCCCCATCCTGACCGTGACCGGCAATCATGACTATTTGAAATATCCGATTCGCAAACTGGAACGCCGCTTTTCACTGATTTTCTCTTATTATCTGGACTCCATGGTGGGAGAGAACCAGGTGTACACACTGAAATACAATGACATGCAACTGTTCTGTCTGGACAGCAACCGCGAGTTCTTTTACTTGTGGACCCAGCGGAAATGGCTGAAAGAACAGCTGGAAAAAAGTACTGCACGCTGGAAAATCGTAGTATTGCACCATCCACTGTATTCCATCAAGGGAAAATACAACAACCTCATCCAGAAATCCATATTCAACTCCCTGATTCAGGAACATCAGGTAGACCTGGTACTGCAAGGACACGAACACTCCTACGGCAGAATGACACTCCACGACAAAGAAGGGAACCCTACGACTCCGCTGTACACCGTCAGCCACTGTTCCCCCAAAATCTACCGCATTTACTTTGGAGAAGGTTTCGACAAGTTCGGCATCGACGGGAAATACTACCAGCAGATACAGGTGCAAGGAGATACCTTGACCATGAATGCTTTTGATGCCTCCACCGGAAGCCTGTACGATTGTGTCAAGATTGCCAAGGACAAAGGACAGACCCTACTATTGGACGAAGGAAAAGACATTCCGGAAAACCTGAACTTCACCCCTGCTCCCGGCAATAAGAAAGACCAGGAATATATGGAACGAATCAATGCATACAAACAAAGATACCACATTAAATAAGGAGAGAACAATATGCTTTTCAATTCTTTTGAATTCCTTTTCTTTTTACCTCTTGTCTTTCTGCTTTATTGGTTTGTTTTCAAACCTTTAAAATGGCAAAACCTCTTCATTGTAATCGCCAGCTACACGTTTTATGGATGGTGGGATTGGCGATTCCTGCTTCTGATGGCTCTTACGACTTTCTGTAGTTTTCTAAGTGGTATTCTGCTGGAACGGAACGAACATCATCGCCAGAAGCAAAAACTTATCAGTGCAGCTAACATTGTTTTCAACCTACTTATTCTTTGCCTTTTCAAGTATTGTAATTTTTTTGGCGAGAATCTGGCGGTACTCCTCAAGTGCCTAGGATGGGAAATAGACTGGATTACACTCGACATATTACTGCCCGTAGGTATCAGTTTCTATACTTTTCAAGCTTTAAGCTACACCATTGATGTGTATCAGCACAAAATAAAGCCCACCCACGACATCATAGCCTTCTTCGCATTCATCAGTTTCTTTCCACAATTAGTGGCTGGCCCTATTGAACGAGCCACCAATCTGCTACCCCAATTCCTGCAAAACAGGGAATTCTCTTACGAAAAGGCGACTGACGGAATGAGGCAAATTTTATGGGGGTTATTCAAGAAGATGGTAGTAGCAGACAACTGTGCCATGGCTGTCAATACCATTTTCGCAGAATATCAGACACTGGAAGGAAACCAGCTTCTGCTAGGAGCTATTTTTTTCACCTTCCAGATTTATGGAGATTTCTCAGGATATTCCGATATCGCTATCGGTACAGCCCGCCTCTTTGGCATTAACTTGATGCGCAATTTCAATTATCCCTATTTTTCACGAGATATTGCGGAATTCTGGCGCAGATGGCATATATCCCTTACCACTTGGTTTCGTGATTACATTTATTTCCCATTGGGGGGAAGCCGGTGCAGTAAACTTAAAACGATCAGAAATACCTTGATTATCTTTCTAGTCAGCGGTTTCTGGCACGGGGCAAACTGGACTTTCATTGTCTGGGGAGCTTTCCACGCATTGTTGTTTCTTCCGTTACTTATTGCAGGGAAAAACCGGAAACACACTACCGACATCGTAGCCAAAGGTAAACTTCTCCCTTCCCTCAAAGAATGCGGACAAATGGTTACGACTTTTATCTTGGTAATGATTGGATGGATTATCTTCCGGGCAGAAACTCTCCAACAAGCATGGGAGTATATAAAACGGATGGTTACGACCTTTCATTGTTCCCTCCCATCCCACGGAAATGACCCGCTTATCTATATTGGCATCTTATTAGTCATAGAATGGTTACAACGAGACAAACAATTCGGCCTACAAATAGAGAAAAAAGGGATATTCCAATATCGTAGTATCCGATGGGGAATATACTATATCGTGTTCATCACAACCTTCCTATTGGCCGGAAAGCAAGCAGAGTTTATCTATTTCCAGTTTTAACAGTTTTCTTTTCATTTCATAATCAATCTAACCATGAGAAAATTCCTAAAATATGTAAGCATCTATTCCCTATCATTGATTCTCCTGATTATAGGTATGGAATACATGTTGCGCCGCATACCCAATCCATTATCCTTTAAGAAAGAACTTATCGAATCGCACACACAAGACACTAAAAACCTGATTATAGGAAGCTCTGTGGTCAACTGCGGGATAAACCCAGTCTATCTGGCTGACAGTACTTACAACCTAGCCATATCTGGAGAATGGTTCAGATTTAACCAACTCTTACTGGAAAAGTACATACAACAGATGCCGCACCTGAAAAATATTTTTTGGGGCATTTGTTTTCATTCGTTATGGAGTGACGACAGTGAGTCGACAGACGAGAGCAGCATCATCAACCACAAAATCTACATGGGTATCAGTAGAACAGAAGACAAATTTCATAATGTAGAACTCCTATATTTAGGTTCTCTTTCTTTACGCAAATGGTCAAAATATTATATACAAAGAAAATCTACCGTACATTGTGATTCGTTAGGGGTAGACCACAGTTATGACGCAAACCTCAAAGAAAAAAACTGGCGTGAAGATATCCCTTATTTAGTCAGAAACCAGCATAGACCTATGCTGGCAGATACAGATGGCAGTCTCTATCGTGCAAATATTCAACGGATGCACCAAATGGCCCAACTTTGCCAGTCTAAGGGTATTACCTTATATCTGGTAATGCCACCTGTACATCCAACCTATTTCAAACTGATGGACAAAAAACAGCTAACCCTTATCCGTAAGGCCGTTCAGGAAGTCACTCTCCAATGGAAAAATGTGCACAGCCTAGACTATTTTGGGGATACACGTTTCAATGACGATGATTTCTATGACGGGAATCATCTGAGTTCAGATATAGGGGCCATCAAGTTTACCAAATTGCTCAAAGAGGATGTGTCCACAGACCTGTAACCTGACATCCTGAAACTAACCTAAAAAACACATCGAAGACTTTTTACATTATAACTGTCCGCTTGTCTTGAAGTAGTGCTCCATCACCATCACCTGCAACAGCTCTTCCCGCTTCTTGTCGCGGAACTGCGCCACATATTCATGGGCATGAGCGATAATCTCTTCCGCTTTTTCCGGATGGGTAATGTAATAGTGCAGCTTTTCTTCCAAGTCTGAGAAATCGTCCTTTACTTCCACATAGTGATAATCAGGAATCAGGGTACCTTCCATAAACCACGTTTCACAGGTGGGACGCGGCATCACCGCCAAAGAATTTGACGACATCACCCATTTCAGGTTGGAGGCCACGTCGTTTCCTTCAATCGCCATGATAAACTTATAGTCCAGGTGTTCCCGTATCGTTTTCTTGGGAGTCATCCACTCTTCCGGACAGCCCTCATTCCGCCCTACCACTCCGCAGTCGCACAACGGGTTGCCAAAGAATTTTTCCAGGAAACAGGTCCGCAAGCGGCTCTGGCGAATCTTTCCCCGGAAAATGGCACAGTCTTTCTTCTCCCGGAATGGTTTCGCATCGTGCACAAACATGAAATGGCGCAGTTTGTCCAGCTTCAACACCACGGAATTCTGGTTATCGGCAGCCAGCAGACGACTTTTCACGACTGTAGGTACTTCCGGAGTGAAATACACATCACCCGGACAGAAATTCCACCGCAGCGTACGGGGAAACCAGCGAGTCACGTCATGTTGGTCAAAATAATAGGCTGTATGAAACATTTTCCGCCGGTAATCGCCAATGGCCCCAGTGTAATGAATCCAGCTACGGTCACGGGTCAGCTTATCCTCCGCTGATATATGCCAAGGCGACTGGATACGAATATAATACGCCACACGTTTCTGCATATACGCATAGTCCGGACGCCGACGGGCTTTGGCCAACATGCTTTCACGCCGGCTGCGATACCATCCGTCGGGAATCAGTAAGCCGGAGAAATTCTTTACAAAGTCCAAAAACTTAATAGGTTTTCCGCTGTGCAGTTTATACAGGATGTTGTCAGACATAATCGTAGGTTGTTATCTGGATGAATAAATGTTTCCAGACAAAGATAGTGCTTTTATGTGAATATCTTATATCTTTGCAAAAATGAATGCAAAACCCCTTCATAAAGCATGATACACATCGCTTGCAACATAGACAGCAATTACGTACGCCACTGTGCGGTAACCTTGGTTTCACTATTTGAAAACAACCGGAAAGAGCCCATCACAGCTCATATCATTGCCCGTGACTTGTCGGATGCAGAGAAAAAAACACTGATTGACTTGGCTGCTCCCTACGGGAACCGGGTTTGCTTCTACGAACCAGACATCAAGCTGCTGGAAGGGTTCACCATCCGCAAGTTCAGCAAACGCATTTCCATGGCTACTTATTATCGCTGCATTCTTTCCGAACTGCTTCCTGCTGATATCGACCGTCTGCTCTATCTGGATTGCGACATCGTCATCGTGGGAGACATTTCTGAATACTGGAATACGCCACTGAGCGATGAAACAGGAGTGGCGGCCGTAGCCGATATGGGTTGCGATGAGGCGGCACGCTATGAGATTCTGAAATATCCTATGGAAGATTCTTATTTCAATGCGGGAGTACTTTTAATCAACCTGGATTATTGGCGCAAAAATGATGTGGCGCATGCCTGTGTAGACTACTTCCATAAATATCCGGAACGTATCTTATTCAACGACCAGGACTTATTGAACAGCATCCTGCACAAAAACAAAATATTGGTAGACTTGAAATGGAATGTGCAGGACGCGTTTTATCGCCGTCCCAAACAAATGGATGAAGCCTGGCGAAAGAAATTTGCGGATGTATTGAAGCATCCCGTCATTCTGCATTACACCAACCGGAAGCCATGGGAATATGACAGCCAGCATCCTCTCAGAGAGGTTTACTTCAAATACCTTGACCTGACGCCCTGGAAAGGACAACGGGTGTTGCACAATCCGGTCAACCGGTTGAAACGCTTCTTCCGGCTGCTGCCTTTCTATATAGGATTGCGCAAACCCAAATACATCCAATTAAATGTCCTCTGATAAAACAGCCCCTATGAAACAACTGGTAAAAATCATCATACCTTTCTATAAAGAAACTCTGAACAGCTGGGAAAATGCCGCACTGGCCAACAATATGGAAAAACTGGCGGCCTACCCGATTGTGTTTCTTGCTCCCGAGGGATTGAATATCGCACATTATACGCAAACGTATCCCCAAGCCGAAACTGTCCGGGTATCGACCGACTGGCTGGGTACGAAAAGAGGTATCGCCGGCTACAACGAGATGATGATGTCGGAAGCTTTCTACCAGCTGTTTGACGATACAGACTATATCTTGATCTGCCATACCGATGCGTGGATTTTCAGTGACCAGCTGCAGCAGTGGTGCCAGGCAGACTACGACCTGATAGCGGCTCCGTGGCCTACACGCCCCCGATACAAACATTTCCCGATGAAACAGTTCATCCAGCTGAAGAAATGGCTGTGTACTTCGCCGAACAAGATTTCCCGCCTGCAAATGTATGACAAAATCGGCAACGGAGGACTGTGTCTCCGGAAGGTGTCTGCCTTCCGCAAAGCCTGCCGACAATATGCCAAAGAGATACAATACTTCAACAGCCAGGCCGACTCCATGCACAACGAAGATATCTTCTGGGCCTTGGTTCCGACCGATTTCCGGTATCCGAGCGTAGAGACTGCCCTGCAATTCGCCTTCGACTTAAAACCCAGAGTGTGCTACCAGCTGAACCATCAACAACTGCCGATGGGATGCCATGGCTTCATGCACAAAAGCCGCATGAAATTCTGGGAAGCGTTCATTCCATGTATAAAAGCATAACACAATGAAAGAGCCTAAACTTATCCGGAAAATAAAAAAACGGAGTAATGAGATTGTAAGCGCCTGGAAAGTAGCAGGATTCACGAAGGTCTATGATATCGCGATTCGGCCTCATTGTGGGAATTCAAAAACAGCCCTGAAAAGGCACCTTCATAAGAATGAAGTAATCATGGAAACCCTTCGCGGCAAATATGGCAACCTGCTCTCTCAATATAAAAGCCGAACCACCCAAGAAGGCATATTGCCAGAAAACGCGCCAGTATGGGTCTGCTGGTGGCAAGGAGAATCTTCTATGCCCGAAATCGTGCAAATATGTTACCAGTCGCTCCGGAAGCATACCTCGCATCCCATACATCTTATCACCAAAGACTCAATCGGACAATACCTACAACTGCCTGATTTTATTGAAGAGAAAGTTCAAAAAGGCAGAATCACACTCACACATTTATCAGACATCCTTCGCATGGCCTTACTGGCACAATATGGAGGATTATGGATAGATGCCACGGTCTACGTCAGCCAGCCCATCCAAGAGGATATCTTTCATACCCCTTTGTTTACCGTGGCCCCACGTATCACTCCTACGGCCAATGTGTCACAGGCCCGCTGGACAGGTTTTCTCATCGGGGGAGCCGCCAATGGCCCTCTTTTCAGCTTCGCCAGAGATTTTCTGTTCGCATACTGGGAGCAAGAGGACTATCTGTTGAATTATTTCTTGATTGATTACATTATCGCCCTTGCTTATGAAACATTACCCAGCGTTTCATACGCCATAGACCACTTGCCTGACACAAACTCACAAATAAACAGACTAGAACAGTTATTGAACCAACCTTTCTCGGAATCCGTATTCCATACTTTAACTACAGAAATGACCTTTCATAAGTTAAACTATAAACAGCAATTCGCGGAACAGACGTCAGAAGGAAAAGAAACCTTCTACGGACATCTCTGTAAGAAAGCAAGACTTTGACTTTATTCCACAAACTCTATTTCCGGGAAAAACGTCAGCCCATCTTTACACCCTTTCTTGACAGCCTTCACGAACTCATCCTTATGCCCATCATTTCTCTTTCCTATCCGATGTTTGTATATGCGATACATATTCCAGACAGAAATATAGAAAAACAACTTGCACTTCATTTCGCGGTGCTTCATGTAACACCGGTTACGCGCTTGATAATAAAATCTCCAAGCCATACTGACAGGTGCCTTATCAATGGAAGGAGAATAATTTGAAGCAGTCTTATGGCAAACAATGCTCTTCTCCACATAAAAACAGCTATACCCGGCTTTTGAGATTCGTAACGTATATTCTATATCATCGCACCAAATAAAGAACTCTTTAATAGGCAAACCTAGCTTCCTTATGGCAGCCGTACTAACCAGCACAGAAACAAAAGAACATAAATCACATCTTAACGCAGTCTGTCCACCCACCTCTACTTTTATCGGTTCATGATTGTCGTACAGAAGGCCTGCCTTATTCATCACATGAGGAGTACCGTCTGTCCAATTGACCCGACTACACACGAAACCTACGTTTTCATCCACCTGTAGAGTCTGTACCAAAGCTTCCAAGGCATCGGAAGCAGGTATGGTATCGTCATCCATCAACCACACATAATCACACCCTTCCTGTACTGCAGCCTTCATTCCCAAAGCAAAGCCTCCTGCTCCACCCACATTTTCATTTGTACGAATCACGAAATAGAGCGGATCATGCTTTAATTCCTGCAAAAACTCAGGGGTTCCGTCTGTAGAACAATTATCCACAACGATAACCTTGTTTAATGAATAAGTCTGATTCTTTAAAGCGGCCAGACATTCTTTAAGCAAAGCCAACCGATTATAAGTAACAACCACGCAATTTATGACCATATATCATTTATTATTTTCTTGTTTCCACTTTAACCATTCTTCTTTCGTCCGTTTCCATCGCTTGTGTGTCCACAACCAATACTCTGGTGCCTGGCGAATCGTCTCTTCCAGCAGACGCGCATACTGGTCTGTCAAGGAATAATCCGGATATTCTTTCGGATGAAGCGTCATCAAACGGAAAGTAGCCTGATAATATCCTCTTCTCACGCGCTTCACATCCACATAATATAAGGCCGCATCTACTTGTTTGGCAATACGCTCTGCCCCGATAAAGAAAGAAGTCTCATGATTCAGGAAGGTAGTCCAATGGTTCATGTTTTCCCATTTTGGAAGCTGGTCGGAGATAAAGCCAATCATCACCTTCTTTTCCTGCCCTCGTAAAGTCAGGATACGGCGCAGGGTATCTTTCATCAAGATCGATTCTCCACCAAACTTTCCTCGCAAACGTAGAAAAAGTTCATCAAAGGCCTGATTATAAATGCGGTGATAAATCTGACCTCCATGCATATCCGGAATCCAACCGCTCAACGAAGCAATGTATTCCCAATTGCAATAATGTCCTAAATACAAAAAGCAGAATTTTTTATTCTCCTTTTCCAAATCGGCACGAACTTCATCCAAATTCGTAAACACCATCCGGCGCCTCATCTCTCGTTTTGAAATGGAAAACAGCTTAATCACTTCCATCAGGTAATCACAGAAGAAATGATAGAACCCACGTTCAATATTCTCTCTTTCTTTCTGGCTTTTCTCCGGGAAACATTCTTCCAACTGCCGCTGAACCACCTTCCGACGATATTTAATCCAATGAAATAGGGGAAAAAACAGCAAGTCGGAAATGAAATAAAGCAGCCTCAACGGAAGTAGGGACAACAGATACAGGAAAAAAAATAATATGCGGTATACAAACTTCATCAGGACATTGAATTATAATTCAGGGCAAAGCTACAAAAAATCTACCATCCTCTCCCTACGGGAACTTCAATTTTTACAGAAAGGATGGCGTACCTATGGTATTTTGCACTATCTTTGCAAAATACAAGTAGTTACATTTTATGAAAGAATTCTTCCAACTCATGCGGCGATTCGTATCGCCCTATAAAAAATATGTCTGCTGGGCCGTTCTTCTGAATATACTATCAGCCATCTTCAATGTATTTTCTTTTTCACTCCTGATTCCCATCCTGAACATCCTGTTCAAAACAGATGCACAAGAAAAGGTGTATCAATACATGGACTGGGAATGGACGGTGGACTCGCTGAAAGAGACGGCAATCAATAACTTCTACTATTATGTCAATCAGCTGATTGATTCCTTCGGTCCCTCTACCACCCTGCTGTTCCTCGGGCTGTTTCTGGCCGGTATGACGTTCCTGAAAACGGCTTGTTATTTCGGGTCGACAGCGGTCATGGTACCCCTGCGTACCGGTATCGTACGCGACATACGCACGATGGTCTATACCAAGGTGACCTACCTTCCTTTAGGTTTCTTCTCGGAAGAGAGAAAAGGGGATATCATCGCCCGAATGAGCGGGGATGTGGCAGAAATCGAGAACTCCATCACCAGTTCACTGGATATGCTGCTGAAAAATCCTATTTTGATTATTTCCTATTTCACCACCTTGATGATTATCAGCTGGCAGCTGACCTTATTTACCATCCTCGTCTTGCCTACCATGGGATGGCTGATGGGAAAAATCGGGCGTAAACTGAAAAGACAGTCCCTCGACGCGCAGGAAAAATGGGGAGAAACGATGTCACAGTTGGAAGAGACACTGGGAGGATTGCGGGTAATCAAGGCTTTCACTGCCGAAGAAAAGATGATTAACCGCTTCAACAAATGCAGCAACGAATACCGGGATGCCACCAGCCGGGTATCTATCCGTCAGGCATTGGCGCATCCGATGAGCGAATTCCTCGGTACGGTACTCATCGTATTTGTATTATGGTTTGGAGGTTCCCTGATTTTGGGCAACAACTCTTCCATCGATGCCTCAACCTTCATTTATTATATGGTGATTCTTTACAGCATCATCAATCCGCTGAAAGATTTCTCCAAGGCCAGCTACATGATTCCGCGTGGACTGGCTTCCATGGAACGTGTAGACAAGATTCTGAAGGCGCCCAACAATATCGTGGAGAAAAAGAACCCGCAGCATCTGTCTTCCTTGAACCAGGATATCCAGTTCAATCATATTTCTTTCAGCTACAATGGACAGACCCAGGTGCTGAACGACATCAACCTTCGTATTCAGAAAGGAGAAACCATTGCTCTGGTAGGACAAAGCGGTTCCGGGAAATCCACGCTGGTAGACCTGCTTCCCCGTTTCCACGATGTGCAAGGAGGAGAGATTCTGATTGACGGAGTCAATATCAAGGACGTATCCATCAGCGACCTCCGTTCACTCATCGGCTATGTGAACCAGGAAGCCATCCTGTTCAACGACAGCTTCTATAACAACATCACGTTTGGAGTGGACAATGCGACCAAGGAACAGGTGATAGAAGCGGCCAAGATTGCCAATGCCCACGACTTCATCATGGAATCGGAACACGGGTACGACACCAACATCGGTGACCGGGGATGCCGCCTTTCCGGAGGACAACGCCAGCGTATCTCCATCGCACGGGCCATTCTGAAAAACCCGGCCATCTTGATATTGGATGAAGCGACTTCCGCCCTCGACACCGAAAGCGAACGGCTGGTACAGGAGGCGCTGGAACGGCTGATGAAGACCCGAACCACCATTGCCATCGCCCACCGCCTGTCGACCATCAAGAACGCCAACCAGATTTACGTGCTCTACGAAGGTAAAATTGTGGAAAGCGGAAAACACGAGGAATTGTTGGCGCAAAACGGATACTACAAGCGATTGAACGATATGCAGGCCCTATAAAAAGTCACCCGGCTGGAAGAAGTGATAAGTTCCCTCCCAGCCGGGTGTATTTTTTCAATCTGACAGAATCAATATTTCCCGAGTTTCTCGTGAATACCGTCACAATAGGCCTTCCAGAATTTACCGACATCTTTCAGGCTATAGACATCCTTAAACGGACAAGTCAACAAAGCCACCAGCCAATAGCCCAGCATCCCATTAAATCCCCGCAGGTATCTCACTCCCCAGTTACGTCCGTAATGATGATTCAAATAGGTCGAGTTGCGCACCTGATAGAAACGCTTCCATTTTTTCTTCTTGCTCCGTTCTTCCCAATTGTCATTGGAAAAGAACTTTTCCTTATCCATCAAGGCAGAAGGGATATACAGAATACGGAATCCGGCCAATACCGTCCGCAGGCAATAATCCGTATCATCACAGAAAATAAACAGCTCTTTGTTGGGCAGCCCAATCTTTTCTACCGCCTCGCGCCGGATACACAATCCTTCGAAGGCTGTTCCACAAATCTCCACCGGTGCATTGACCACCTGTTTCTTCAATTTCTGCTGATACATGGAGGCAAACGGATTTGTCAGGTTTACCCGCTGAAAATCATTGGTAAAAATCTGTCCCTCCATCATCCGGCGAGGAGCCAGGATACCCACATGCGGTTCTGTCATATAAGGTAAAAGGTGCTCCATACAATCGGCCCGTGGAAAGACATCATCGTCCATACACCATATCCATTCCGCACCCGCCTGATAAGCATACTCAATCCCCCGATGGAATCCGCCGGACCCACCCACATTCTCCTGATGAATCACGGTAAGGTCCTGCTGGGCATCCAGCCACTCGGCAGTGCCGTCCGTACTTCCATTGTTCACTACCACAATGGAAGATACGGGAGCATTCGCACGCAGACAGTGGATGTTGCGCTTCAACAGCTCCCTCCGGTTGTAAGTCACCACTACAGCTACTATTTTCATATCTCCGTCGTTCTTTAGTAAAGTCCGTCAATCTTTCCCGGTTGGGTACTCCGGTAGGCCACCATCAGTTTATAACATGCCTCCGGATCAAAGCCCCGGTCTTTGGCGTACGCCTCGGCCAATACCCTGTGCATGTGAGGAGTAGCCGGCAGCCGCTCCAGGTTCTTGCAACCTGCCTTCATATCCAGCGGACCGATATCCATGCGGTTCAAATCGACAATCTCAATCTTTATCCCTTCCGGTGTCTGCCCAAACAGAATATTGCCCCGTCCATAATCTTTGTGAGCATAGCCATGATTATGTAACCGGGCTGTAACGTGTCCCACCGCAGCAAGTACCTCGTCTTCGTATGGAAACTTGCGTTTAAACAGTTCTTCATACGTATAGGGACAGTCGGAAGCAAAAGTCACATAATAACTGCGGTCGAACTGTAATCCTTTCCGGATATTCAGATATCCCACCGGACGAGGAGTGCCGACTCCAATGTCCAGCAGCATCTTCGCATGCACAAAAGAACGTTTGGCTTTTGAAGGACGAAACACCCCATACACCCAACGGTTGATAATATTGGGAGTACGAAAAGATTTCACCACAAGTTCCTTACCGTCATAAGCCATTTTCCGCAATTCATTCCGTCCTTTATGTATGACAGTTCCCTCGCCTTTCTCAAAACGTTCCGGTATAGAAAGCATGAACGATCTGAAAGACTCGCATTCGGGGCTAAGAACCAAGGTCTGATGATTAATGAAACTCATAAATGCACATTTAACTAAATCTTATCCAACCCTTTCGTAAACTTCAACCAATAGTATTTCAAGGGGTTCTTGTATTTCAACTGTTTCCATGGCCGGCTTCCGTGCGGACGATGCCATACCGGCAATACCGTAAACAAATAATTCTGAAAACCTTTTTTCAAGGCTTCGTGAGAAATGGTCACATCGTACCAATTCTTCGAGGCATCCAGCTGATGGAAGTCGAACTTCCGCAAAAAGTTCAATGTCAGCAAGGAGCAACAGAAACTGCAATGCTTCTTTTCAGCATAAATCTTGTTCTCATTTCCTTTGGCATGCAGATAAGGATAATTGATGACACCTGCCTCGTCAGTAGTGACAGCAGCTGCAATGGCACAGTCCGGACGTGCCACAGCCCCGTCGAACAAGCCCTGCAAGGTGTTCTTCTTCACCACTACATCCGACTCCACAATCAACAGTCCGGCCTTTGCTTCAATGGCCTCCTTTTGCGCCATCTGCAATACCAGCAAGTAATTGGGGGAAGGATGGTCTGTCAAATCCGACAGATTCACCAGGCGGAAGCCCAGCTGCTTCGCATTCTCTTCCAGTATCTTCGTGTTTTCTGGGGTACTGAAATCATTATACACAGTATAGGTATAAGGTACCTTTATTTCAGAATCCAAGATGGCTTTTATCGTTTCCAACGTAAATTCAATGGAATCCTTGACAGGAGTAATAATATGCAGACTTTCCATCACTTATTGATTTACAAATTCTTGTCTTATTAAATTCAATGCCGCTTCCACTGTATCATCCATATCGGCATACGTATATTGTCCCAGTCTTCCGCCAAACAAAATATTCTTCCGGCTTTGGGCCAATTCTTGATAACGCTTGAAAAGACCGGTATTCCGTACATCATTTACCGGATAATAAGGCTCTTTTCCCAACTCAAAGTTATCTGGATATTCGTAGGTAATCACCGTCACAGGCTGGTGTCCAAACTCAAAATGCTTATGCTCAATGATTCTGGTATAAGGCACTTCCCGTTCGGTATAGTTCACTACCGCATTGCCCTGAAAGTCTTCCATGTCCAACAGCTTTTGCTCAAACCGAAGACTTCTATATTCCAGACAGCCACACTGATAGTCAAAGAATTCATCAATACATCCTGTGAATAACACTTTATCTGCAATACCCTCCCAGTAAGAACGTTCTTTCAGATAATCTACTCCCAGACGAACTTCAATACCTTCCAGCAATGCATCAATCAGCGCATTATATCCTCCTTTGGGAATACCCTGATAGGCATCATTAAAATAATTATTGTCGAAGGTAAACCGAAAAGGAATACGCTTGATGATAAAAGCCGGAAGTTCTGTAGCCGAACGCCCCCATTGCTTTTCCGTATAGCCTTTGATCAGGATATGATAAATATCTTCGCCACACAATTTCAGTGCCTGCTCCTCTAAATTGGCCGGCTCTGAAAGGTGACTGTAAATTTTTCGTTGTGCTTCTATCTTTGCCTTGGCTTCCAAAGGAGTCCGTACATTCCATAACTGATAGAAAGTATTCATATTGAACGGAAGGTTGTACAATTTTCCCTTGAAATAAGCCAATGGAGAATTCGTAAAGCGGTTAAATTCTACAAATTGATTGACGTAATCCCAGATTTCCTTTTTGTCCGTATGAAAAATATGGGCTCCATATTTATGCACATGGATGCTTTCCACATCTTCGCAATAAATATTTCCCCCACGATGGGTCCGCTTATCCAGCACCAAACAACGCTTTCCTCTCTTTTTCGCTTCATAAGCGAAGACGGCACCGAACAAACCGGCCCCTACAATCAGGTAATCATACTGTTTCGTCATAACCGTAGTTTATTGATCCTATTGGGCAAAGATAGGAATAAAATAAGATTTACACTGCATTGTCCCCAATTTAGTATTCCATTTCATCAAAAGTATATACATTTGTAACCCTACAAAACCAACACAAGAATGAAAGTAATCGTAGACAATAAGATACCTTATATAAAAGGGCTCATCGAGCCACTGGCAGACGAAGTCATTTATCTTCCCGGAAAAGACTTTACTCCGGAAGTGGTGAAAGAAGCAGATGCCTTGCTCATCCGCACCCGCACATGCTGCAACCGCCAGCTGCTGGAAGGTAGCAAAATACGATTTATCGGAACAGCCACCATCGGCTTCGACCACATTGATACAAAATACTGTCAGGAAGCCGGCATCACGTGGAGCAACTGTCCCGGATGCAATGCCGGAGCCGTGGAGCAATATGTACATGCCGCCCTGCTGTTGCTGCAACAGGAAAAAGGGCTCCAACTCAAGGGAGCCTGTCTGGGCATTGTCGGTGTGGGACATGTGGGCGAACGCATCCGACGGATGGCGGAACGCATTGGCATGAAGGTGCTTCTGAACGACCCCCCACGAGCGGATAAAGGCGAACTAGGCTTCACCTCACTAGACACTCTGGCCGGACAATGCGACGTCCTGACCTTCCACACCCCATTGATTCGGGAGGGGAAATACCGGACCTTCCACCTGGCCGACCGTGGTTTCCTCCGGAAGTTACGGAAAAAACCTTATCTCCTCAATACCTCCCGTGGGGAAGTGGTAGAAACAGAAGCCCTGCTGGACGCCCTGGACACGGGCGCTGTGGCAGGGGCCGTAATCGACGTATGGGAGAACGAACCACACATCAGCCGGGAGCTACTCGACAAGGTTTTTATCGGTACCCCCCACATTGCCGGTTATTCCGCCGACGGAAAAGCCAATGCCACGCGGATGGTGCTGGAAGCTTTCTGCCGTTTTTTCCACAAGCCGGTAAATTTCCACCTCGCGTTGCCGGAAATTCCCCACCCCGGCCCTTCCGGAGAAGAGGAATTCCAGCTTCTCCATCAATACAATCCGCACACCGACTGTGAGCATTTGCGGGCTCATCCGGAACAGTTCGAACAGCTTCGTGGAGACTATCCTTTACGAAGGGAATAAGGCACTTAAATGCATGTTTTCGTGCACAGAATGTATAAAAATGTGCAAAGGGAGTGCATTTATTTGCTAGAATACTTGTTTAAAAGCAGAAATATTTATTCCTTTGCAGCGAAAAATCAATAAATTACATTATTTATAAACTTAAAAAATTAGAATTATGTCTGAAATCGCATCAAAAGTACAGAAAATTATTGTAGATAAATTGGGTGTAGAAGAATCAGAAGTTGTTCCAACTGCTAGCTTCACTAACGATTTGGGTGCTGACTCTTTGGATACAGTAGAATTGATCATGGAATTCGAAAAAGAATTCGGAATCTCTATTCCTGACGATCAGGCAGAAAAAATCCAGACTGTAGGCGACGCTATCTCTTACATCGAAGCTAACGCAAAATAATTAATTCTACCCTATGGAATTAAAAAGAGTGGTAGTAACAGGTCTTGGTGCGTTGACCCCCGTAGGCAATACTGTTCCGGAATTCTGGAACAATCTGCTCAATGGCGTCAGCGGGGCAGGACCTATTACTCATTTTGATGCGTCGAAGTTCAAGACTCAGTTCGCTTGCGAAGTGAAGAACTTCAATGCTGCCGACCATATTGACCGCAAGGAAGCCCGCAAGATGGACCTCTATACACAATATGCCGTAGTAGCAGCAAAAGAAGCGGTCACTGATGCCGGAATCGACGTAGAAAAAGAAGATTTGAACAAAGTCGGAGTAATTCTCGGCGTCGGAATCGGAGGTATCCATACTTTCGAGGAAGAAGTTGCCGGATATGAAAAGACGAAAGATACAATCGGACCGAAATTCAATCCGTTCTTCATCCCCAAGATGATTGCAGACATCGCTGCCGGACAGATTTCCATTATGTATGGCTTCCATGGCCCTAACTTCACCACCACTTCTGCATGTGCTTCTTCTTCCAACGCCATAGCTGATGCGTTCAACTATATCCGTCTGGGAAAAGCCAACATCATTGTGACCGGTGGAGCCGAAGCAGCCATCTTCCCCGCAGGAGTAGGTGGTTTCAATGCCATGCATGCATTGTCTACCCGCAACGATGACCCGACTCATGCTTCACGTCCGTTCAGCGCAAGCCGTGACGGTTTCGTAATGGGTGAAGGTGCCGGATGTCTGATTCTTGAAGAACTGGAACACGCAAAAGCTCGTGGCGCGAAGATATATGCAGAGCTGGCCGGTACAGGTGCTTCTGGCGACGCTTACCATCTGACAGCTTCTCATCCTGAAGGTCTGGGTGCGAAACTGGTTATGCAGAGTGCGTTGGAAGATGCCGGAATGAAACCGGAAGACATCGACTATATCAACGTACACGGAACTTCTACTCCGGTAGGTGATATTTCAGAAGTGAAAGCCATCAAAGACTTGTTCGGCGAACATGCCTACAAACTGAACATCAGTTCCACCAAGTCTATGACCGGACACCTTTTGGGAGCAACAGGTGGCGTAGAAGCAATTGCATGTGTACTTTCTGTGAAAAATGACATTGTTCCTCCAACCATCAACCACGAAGAAGGTGATAACGATGAAAACATCGACTATAACCTGAACTTCACTTTCAATAAAGCACAGCAGCGTACTGTACGTGCCGCATTGAGCAACACCTTCGGATTTGGCGGACACAATGCATGTGTAATCATTAAAAAATACACTGAATAAACTGTGTTTAGCAATATACCAGATAAGATAAGACTCCTTTTTCGCAAGGATAAGGAGTCTTATCTTTGTTTTTATAAGATGCTGGGATTCTACCCGCGGAACATCGAAATCTACCAGCAGGCTCTCTTGCACAAATCTTCTTCAGTAAAGACTAAAGGCCGACTGCTCAACAACGAGCGGCTGGAATTTTTGGGAGACGCCATTCTGGATGCGGTCGTGGCCGACATCGTCTACAAACGGTTTGAGGGAAAACGGGAAGGATTTCTGACCAACACGCGATCTAAAATCGTACAAAGAGAAACACTGAACCGGATTGCGGTACAAATCGGACTCGACAAGCTGATTAAATACACCACACGGCAGTCGTCACACAACAGTTACATGTGCGGCAATGCGTTTGAAGCGCTCGTTGGAGCCATCTACCTGGACAGAGGATACGAAACCTGCAAGTTCTTCATGGAAGAACGCATCATCAAGCCTTATCTGAACCTCGATAAACTGTCGCGCAAGGAGGTCAACTTCAAGTCGAAACTGATTGAATGGGGACAAAAGAACCGCTTCCTCATCGAGTTCAACCTATTGGAACAGTCAGTCGACGAAGAGCTGAACCCGGTATTCGAAACACAGGTCGTAGTGGAACAGGTGCCTGCCGGACAAGGAAAAGGATATTCCAAGAAAGAATCACAGCAAGAGGCCGCACATGAGACCTTGAACAAAATCAAGAACGACCCTCAGTTTATCGATGCCATCTTTGCAAAGAAAGCAGCCCGCGAAAAGGCAGCAGAAGAGAGCCAGAATACAGCTTCCACTGATGCTCCGGAGACGAGCCACACACCCCTCCCTACGAATGTCCGGGAGGAAGAAGCAGCTTCTCTGGAAGTGACCGAAGAAGTCGTGACAACAGAGAAATACGATGATGTGGAACGGATTATAGCAGAAGCAGAAGAAGCGGCGTTTCAACTTGCAGACGTGCCAGAAAAAGACACACAGGACACACAGACCACGGTGTAGAGTACTTGTCTCTACATGACAAATGTCTGCCCCCATAAAATAAATCCTCAGCTACCCCCTCAGGAATAGTTGAGGATTTTTTGTAAGTTATTTTCCCTTGACGATGGAAGTCAGCGGATGGCGGTTACCCTTGATATCGGTCAGGAAGGCCTTGGCCGAACCGAAATTCAGGTACATGTCCAGACGTACCGGCAAATGGTTCCGGTCGTCAGTCACATAGAACGTGATGACTTCCTTTTCTTTTTTCTCTTCGCCCACATATTCCACCAGCGAGAATACCAGACAACGGTAGGTTACCCCGTTCTCTGCCTTGTAGTTCTCCTTGCGGCGGTAAATCAGTGTCTGCTTCTCCACTTCTCTTCCGGTAGCCATGGAGAAAAGAATTTTCTGTCCGGGCTTGTAATCCGCCGCATCGTATGAACGGGCTTGCAAGAGGATGCTCAGCATGTCATACACACACACCGGCAGTTCCTCATGATGCTTGTCGGTATTGCCCCGCAACGTACGCTGCTGGTCGACAATACACTTTCCGTTCTGGTAACTGAAATTCACTTCGTCCACCGTATAGCGTTTGCCTTCTTCTGCCCCTTTCCGGAAATACAGCGGTACCAGGTCTTTCGAAGTGATGCAAGTCAGTGTGTCACGCATCTTGAAGAAGAAGTCAATCTTCTTGTTGGTGTACGACTGCAAATCCGTCTTCAGACACGGAACGCCCTTGTATTTCGTCTCGTTGACCGTCATCTTTGCCCATCCGGCATTGATCCAGATGAACTTCCAGTTAAATTTCAGTTCATAACTCAATGTTTCTCCCGGTTTAATTGCATCGTTTTCAGCTCCGCATTGTGCGTTGGCTGCCATACCTCCCATCAGGAGGCACAGGCATAGAAATATTTTCTTTATCATGACCTTCCTAGATTTTTGGCTCGTTCTTTATTCCTATCTTTTATTTTCTTGGTTTCGTCGGGTTTTTGCTTCTTTATTTCGTCCAGCTTTTGCTTGTTGAGCGGGGTAGCATGTATGTCCCACGTTTCCTCAAATTCGAAGTTGGCTTTCATTTCCCAGACTTTCGGGAAGTAGAAGACCTCCTCTGCCTGACGTTTGTCTTCGTAAAGGCCGGTATCCCATTTTCCGTTATTGTTATCATCGTTGATGAGGCGGATGTAATATTTCGTGCTGGGCTGCAAGAAATAGAAATCGCACGTCTCCTTTTCAGTAACTGGCTGTTGCCGTACTACCTCATCGCTGCTGTTCAGAAGTTGTACGATAGCATGAGGCCCTGCTCCTACAATATTCAGGTAAAGAGTACCGTAGTCTTCCAGTGTCTTTACCTTCAGGGTATTTTCTATCTTGTCGGAAGATAATCCATAGATTCCTTTAAAGCAAAGAGAATCGATGGTCATTTTATATTCCACGCCCGGTTGCCAGTTTGCCAGTATCTCATAGCGTCGGTGGGCAACACTGTCTGCCTGGAAAATAAAAGGAATATCCTGCCATACAGAGTCTACCATGGTACTCATGTGAATGGCTGCGGTATCGATACTCTCCAACGGCTCTTCGAAGTTCAGTACGATGTTTTTGTTCAGGTCGAGTGAGGAAGGAGCATCCACATTCACCTTCAGGAACTGAGTCTCTACCGTTAGCGTATCTCCTTTTCGCTCTCGTTTTTTACGTTCCTTTTCTTTCTTTTTATCTTCATCGGCCTTCATTGCCAGACGTCTGGCTTTCGGAATCTTGTTGATCATACGCAACGTATCGGTTTTAGGGACCAATTGTCCCAATGTATCCGTTGCCAGATAATCCAACTGCATGGTCAGCGTATCGCGTTCGCATAGAGTGGTATCCTTTATCCAGTATAAAATACTATCCTTGCGTGAGTTTGCTTCAACGATAAGTTCCTTTTCATCGAAGTCGAGTCCCTTCAACGTAGGCAGTGTATCAGCCTTGGCACTAAAATAAAGTGCAAACTGCGTTGTTTTCGGCCGTTCGCTCTTCATCAGATACTGGAGGCTGTTTTCTTCCTTGAAGGCCCGCAGGATGATGTTATCGGGCATGAACCTTGTGTAGTTGACTTGTTTGATGGTATCGATTTTCGTCGTATCGAGCTCGTTCCATACCGTATCCTGACGGACAGCTCCCTCCATGCTGGGCACAATCAGCGAATCCTGAAAGGCGATTGCTTCTGTTTTGGAGTCGAACAGGTAATTCTGGTTCCCGTCCATCAAGGCATAGATGCGATAACTGCCCGGAGCAATACCTCGGATCGTGAATTGCCCGCGGCTGTCTGTACGCGAAATAC
>OHLH01000412.1_pt1 | contig 29275 bp, 16 predicted proteins | sample 1569061 | NCBI WGS metagenome assembly OHLH01 (sample SAMEA3879603, study PRJEB24766) | human gut metagenome | biome: human-associated habitat; feature: feces | place: USA | collected 1985/1987
GCCAAGTGGTAAGGCCCCGGTCTGCAACACCGTCATCGCCGGTTCAAATCCGGCTGTCACCTCTCTCAAAAGGACTACATCAGTTTATGATGTGGTCTTTCTTTTATATAATTTGCAAATAAAATATATTGTGAATTTATGTAATATTCGTAATATATGTTGTACACATTTCATTATTTTTTAATTTTCTAAATTATTTTTCAGGATGTTACACTAAATTAATAAAGAGAAATATAAGCCTGATAAACAGAATTATATTTCTCTTTTTTAACAACTCTTATCCTTTTTTGAATAGTTGTAGTAGTATTATTATTCCTCTTCAGGATATTTCATACCCCATTCGGTTCTTATATCAGACATGATTTTCATAACATCATATGTATACTGACTGTGAATGAGGTTTTCTATTTCATCGGATGATGCAGAGTTTATGGCTTTTTCCATATCACATACTTCGTAATAAAGTGCATCTGATGTATCACCTGCATCAATTACTTCTTTATGACCATCCTCTGTATATGTAATAGTTGCCTGCATTCCTCTTGGATACTCAAAGATTTCCACATATGCCTTGTCAAAAGAGAGCGTAGCGCGTTTTGGCTGCTTTGAATGTAGAGATAATGTGACAGTTGCCATTTCCACTGCATCATTCATAAGCAGAATACCTGCCTGTTCATCAACACCGGTTGGTGCATATTTAACCTGTGACGATACTTGTGTTGGTGTTTCCTTGAAGAACCAGCGGATAAGAGAAAGTGAGTAAACTCCAATATCAAGCAATGCTCCTCCGGCAAGCTTACGACTGAAAAATCGGTTTGTCATATTGTAATCCTTGTAGCTTCCAAAATTGACCTGAATTAAATTTAGCCTGCCGAGTTGTCCACTTGCAATTATTTCGTTTAGCTTTTTATAAACAGGCATATGATATATAGTCATGGCTTCAGCAAGAATAACGTTATTTTCTTTGGCCAGTGAGACGGCTTCATCGAGCTCTGCGATATTTAAAGTAATAGATTTCTCACAGAGTACATGCTTTCCATTAGAAAGGGCTTTTCTTAGATAATTGATGTGAGTATTGTGTGGAGTGGAGATGTAAATGATATCCACATCAGGATCATAAAAGACGTCATCAATGTTGTCATATACCTTTGAAATGCCATATTTTTGTGCAAAAGCTACGGCCTTTTCATGAGTCCTGTTGGCAACTGAATAAAGAGTGCGCCCTTCCTTTGAGAGAGCATGCGCGAGCTCATTAGCTATTACGCCGCAGCCGAGTGTTGCCCAATTAAGCTGTTTCATGTGAAATCCTCCTTTTTAACTTAAAGTATTGTAGCTGTGATGGTACATAAATTATCTAAAATGATGTGAAATAACAAAATATAAACTCATTGATGATACCTTTTGACCCTTTAATCATAAAATATGTACCATAATGAACATATTCTAGCATGATGAATTATGAATTACAATGCATTTAGATTCAAAACAGTCAAAAACAGTCAAATTTGATAGTGACTAAATTAAAATTAGTTAATTTGAACTATATTTTAGATTATAAACTAGTAATAGAAAAGATACTAAAATTAGTAATTAGGCAAGTATTAATGATATATATGTTATATTCTGCACTAAAATCAATGTTGTATTTGCATATAGTGCACAATTTTAAAACTTGCTTTATATATTTTCAACAATTTTTAGTGTGATTATTTGTGAATATAAATGACGGATTATGATTGACAATGACGGATTATGAAAATATAATTATACTACAAGTTAAATGAATGTTGAAATGTTTAATACAGTAATTTGAAAATAAGCATTAAATAAATGGCTTATAAAATAAGTCTTTGAATAATTTGATAAACTGGGGTGATTAGATGCTGGCAGAAGATAGATGCAAAAAAATACTCGATATATTAGATTCGATGGGAAGTGTGACTGTTCAGCAGCTTATGGATGAGCTTAATACATCCGAGTCGACAATCAGACGTGATCTGGTTGCAATGGACAAGAAGGGGTATCTCACCAAGGTACATGGTGGTGCGATTGCCAATAATACGAATATCCATACTCAGGATGAGAAGGTTATCAACAGGCTTAAGCAGAATCGCAACGAAAAGGAACAGATTGCCAGATATGCGGCATCACTTATTGTGGATAATGATTTTGTTTATATAGATGCCGGTACTACAACAGCAGTCATGATTGATTATATTACTGCAAAGAATGTGGTTTTTGTTACAAACTCTCTGACTAATGCCAAGAGAATTTCCGATAGGGGATATACAGTATATATTCTGGGTGGCGAGTTCAAGTCTACTACCGAGGCTATTGTCGGAGATGAGGCCGTTGTGACGCTCGATAAATATAATTTTACGAAGGGCTTCTGGGGAACCAACGGAATTACTGTGAAGAATGGATTTACGACTCCGGAGATAAAGGAGGCCATGGTTAAAAAGAAATCCATGGAGAATAGCAAGGAGAAATACATTCTTGCGGATGACAGTAAGTTTTCACAGGTATCAAGCATCAAGTTTGCTGATTTTGAAGATGCTGTAATTATTACAAATGCACTAAGTAATGACAACTATAAGAAATACAAAAATATTAAGGAGGTCTAACATGATTTACACAGTTACTTTTAATCCATCATTAGATTATATTGTTGATGTAACAGATTTTAAGACAGGAGTAGTCAATAGAACGACTGGAGAGAAGATTTTTGCAGGTGGTAAGGGCATCAATGTTTCCATGGTTCTTAAGAATCTTGGAATGAGCAATACTTCACTTGGTTTTACAGCGGGTTTTACAGGAAATGAAATTAAAAGACTTCTAGCAAAAAAAGGTGTTGATACTGATTTTATAGAGGTGGAGGATGGTATTTCACGTATCAACGTGAAGCTTCGCTCAAATGAGGAATCTGAGATTAATGGTCAGGGACCGGTAATCACTGAGGACAACATTAAAAAGCTTTATGAGAAGCTTGACTGCTTAAAGGAGTCTGATGTGCTTGTGCTCGCAGGAAGTATTCCTGATGTTATGCCTTCATCAATGTATATGGATATTATGAAGCATCTTGAGGGCCGTGGAATAAATATCGTGGTTGATGCGACAAGAAATCTGCTTACAAATGTGCTTGCATATAAGCCATTCCTCATTAAGCCAAACAATCATGAGCTCGGTGAGATATTCGGGGTTGAGATTACAGACAAGGACGATGTGATAAAATATGCAAAGAAGCTTCAGGAGCAGGGCGCAAGAAACGTGCTTGTTTCTATGGCAGGTGACGGAGCAGTGCTTGTGACCGAGGATGGACAGGAATTTAAGGCTAAGGCTCCTAAAGGAAAGCTCAAAAACTCTGTAGGCGCAGGTGATTCGATGGTAGCCGGATTTGTTTACGGATACCTCAAATCAAATGATTATAAGCAGGCATTTATTTATGGAGTATGTACAGGAAGTGCAAGTGCATTTTCTGAGGAGCTTGCTACAAAGCCTGAGGTTGAAGCACTTATTGATAAATGGGACAGTGCTTCCAATTAGACACACGGTATCAAAAAGGTTGATATAAATAATTAATATATTCTATTAGGAGGAATGATGTATGACAATCAGGGATTTGTTGGCAGCTGAGAGTATCAATTTAAATGGTACGCCTGCCGGAAAAACCGAAGCATTGAATCAGTGTATTGATTTGATGGCAAAAAGTGGCAAAATAGCCGATGTGGAGAAGTATCGCAAGGGTGTTTTTGCAAGAGAGGAGGAAGGCACAACAGGAATTGGAATGGGTATAGCAATTCCTCATTGTAAGTCTGATGCTGTTACTAAAGCAGGTCTTGCGGCAATGGTTGTAAAGGATGGGGTTGACTTTGAATCACTCGATGGTACACCTGCAAAGATTATTTTCCTTATAGCTGCACCAAACACAGAGGATAATGTGCATCTTCAGGTGCTTAGCAAGCTCTCTGTTATGCTGATGGACGAGCAGTTTACAAATTCTCTTATCAATGCCGGTTCAGTTGATGAGTTTTTAAATATCATCGATAGCGCTGAAAAAGCAAAGGATGAGAAAGAGGCTGCCAAAGAGGCAAAGGCGAAAGAGTCTGTTGAGGTGAAGAAGGACGATGTATTTATCGTTGCAGTTACAGCCTGTCCTACAGGAATTGCCCATACTTATATGGCTGCTGAGGCTATCGAGAAAAAAGCCAAGGAGCTTGGATATCAGGTAAAGGTTGAGACAAGAGGCTCAGGTGGAGCCAAAAATGTGCTCACAGATGATGAAATCGCAAAGGCTGCAGGTGTTATAGTTGCCTGTGATACAAATGTACCTACAGACCGCTTTGACGGAAAGAAGGTTATTGAGTGTCAGGTTTCTGACGGAATCAATAAGGCAGAAGAGCTCATAAAGAGAATTGCTGCCGGTGATGCTCCTGTATTTAAGGCATCAGGTAAAAAAGAGGCTTCACATTCATCAGTTGGTGGAAAAGAGAGCATTGGACATCAGATTTACAAGCATCTGATGAATGGTGTTTCACATATGCTTCCATTCGTAGTTGGTGGTGGTATTCTTATCGCAATCGCATTCCTTATCGATGGATTCAGTGTTGACCTTAATTCACTGCCGGCTGACCAGAGAGCAAATTTCGGTACTATTACACAGGCCGCAGCAATGTTTAAGGGAATTGGTGGAACAGCATTTGGATTTATGCTTCCAATTCTTGCAGGCTTTATCGCTATGAGTATTGCTGACCGTCCGGGTCTTGCAGTTGGTTTTGTAGGCGGTTCAATCGCAGCAAACGGTACATCAGGCTTCCTTGGAGCACTTGTAGCAGGTTTCGTTGCAGGATATATTGTGCTCCTCTTAAAGAAGGTATTTTCTAAACTTCCGGAGAGTCTTGATGGTATGAAGCCGGTTCTGCTTTATCCGCTGCTTGGTATATTCCTGGTAGGCGTTATAATGCAGTTTGTAGTTGAGCCTCCAATCGGAGCTTTAAATACAGCTATCAACAATGGTCTTAATGGACTTAACGGTGCAAGCGCAGTAGTGCTCGGAGTACTTCTCGGAGGAATGATGTCAGTAGATATGGGTGGTCCTGTAAACAAAGCCGCTTATGTATTTGGTACAGCTTCAATCGCTGCCGGAAACTACAATATTATGGCAGCAGTTATGATTGGCGGTATGGTTCCACCAATCGCAATCGCTCTTGCAACAATCTTCTTCAAGAACAAGTTCACAGCAGAGGAGAGAAAGGCAGGACCTACGAACTTTATCATGGGATTATCATTTATCACAGAGGGTGCAATCCCATTCGCAGCATCTGATCCGCTTCATGTCCTTCCGGCATGTGCAGTTGGTTCAGCAGTGGCAGGTGGACTTTCAATGGCATTTGGATGTACACTCATGGCACCTCACGGAGGAATCTTCGTAGTACCTACAATCGGAAATCCGTTAATGTATCTTGTAGCATTAGTAATCGGAGCCTTCATTGCATGTGGATTACTCGGATTACTCAAAAAGAAAGTAAGTGAATAAGCAATCCTCAATTATCATTTAATCCAACCTATAAACTAATCAACAAAGGCACTGCTTCGGCGGTGCCTTTGTTGTTATGTTGTGTATTAAAAATTAAAAGTATAAACATTCTCTGAAATAACAGCCTCATGCCTTGACGAGTGAATTTTCCAAGCTTAAAGTAGTATTAGGATGAAATAGTAAGTCAAAAAATCAATTATTTATGAGACTTAAATAAAAAAACAGTGAGGCATAAAATGGGCAAGGTTATAGGTATAGATTTAGGAACAACAAACAGCTGTGTGGCAGTATTGGAGAACAATCAGCCGGTAGTCATAACTAACAGCGAGGGTCAGAGAACAACTCCGTCTGTAGTGGCTTTTACAAAGAATGGAGAGCGACTGGTTGGCGAGGCTGCAAAGAGGCAGGCAGCAGTCAATGTGGACAGGACATTTTTCTCAATAAAGAGACAGATGGGAAGCGATTTCAGGGCAAAGGTGGACGGAAAGCTGTATTCAGCTCCTGAGATTTCTTCTATGATTCTCAGAAAGCTGAAAAAGGATGCAGAGGACTATATTGGTGAGGCAGTGACAGACGCCGTAATCACAGTTCCTGCATATTTTTCGGATGCGCAGAGGCAGGCAACTAAGGATGCAGGAAGGATTGCTGGGCTTAATGTGCTTCGAATCATAAATGAGCCGACCTCTGCGGCACTTGCATACGGACTGGACCACGGACAGCAGCAGAAAATTCTTGTCTACGACCTCGGAGGAGGAACCTTCGATGTGTCTGTTATCGAAATAGGGGACAATCTGATAGAGGTGCTTGCCACAGCCGGTGATAATCATCTGGGTGGAGATGATTTTGATGAGAGAATCACGAATTATCTTGTCACAGAGTTTTACAGACAGCAGAATGTGGATCTGAGAAAGGATAATACTGCTATGCAGCGTGTCAGGGAGGAGGCTGAGAAGGCAAAAAAGGTGCTTTCATCCTCATCCTCAACCACTATCAACCTGCCGTTTATCACCACTGTAAAGGGACAGCCGGTCCACATGGAGATGAACCTCACAAGGGCTGAGTTTAATGAGATAACAAAGGATCTGGTGGAGAGAACTGCTATTCCTGTAAATCAGGCACTTTCAGATGCGGGGATTTCCGCAGCAGAGCTTGGAATGGTGCTGTTGGTAGGAGGCTCGACACGTGTGCCGGCTGTTGTTGAGGAGGTCAGAAGAATTACAGGAAAAGAGCCTTCACACAACCTGAATCCTGACGAGTGCGTGGCACTCGGTGCAGCAGTACAGGGTGGCAAGCTCGGTGGAGCAATTGTCGCAGGCAGCAGTGCGGCAGAGATTATACTGATGGATGTCACACCGCTTTCACTCGGAATTGAGACGGTCGGTGGTGTCTCAACCAAAATTATTGACAGAAATACGACTATTCCTACGAGATACAGCCAGATTTTTACAACTGCAGGAAGCTTCCAGACCTCTGTGGATATAAAGGTACTGCAGGGTGAGAGGCAGTTTGCAAGGGACAATAAGCTGATTGGAAACTTCAGGCTAAAGGGCATCAAGCCGGCTCCGGCAGGTGTGCCGCAGATAGAGGTGACGTTTGATATAGATGCAAACGGCATTGTGCAGGTTTCTGCAAAGGACCTGGGCACAGGAAAGCATCAGGAGATTACGATTACCGCAAGCTCAAATTTGTCTGATTCTGAGATTGAGCAGGCAATCCGCGAGGCACAGGAGTATGAGGCAACAGACGGACAAAGAAAGGCTTATATTGATGCAAGAAGTGAGGCTGATACGCTTGTGCGACAGGTGGAAAATGTCATGGCTGACAAGGAAAAAAGAAAGGCTATGGACAGCGCACAGAAAAAGAGTGTGAAATCGTCACTTTCATATGTGAAGAAGCTTATTTCAAGGACAAAGCCCGGAAATGTGAGCGAAGAGCAGGCTGCCGAGATAAAGCATGCGGCAGATGAACTGAGAAATGCGGCAGTGGGATTGATTTAATTATAGTAACTACTATTATTCATTTGGCTATTTACGAGAAGCGGATTTTCATATAAAATATGGGTAAGTGGTGAGTATTCATAACCACCCTGAATAGTTATAATGTTAATTTAAATCCGAGGAAATAGAAAATGAATGCGAACGATAAAACAGAAAAGGTACTAAGAGAAATTCATATCATGCTCTCAAAGGCGGAGCCGTATAAGCCGGAGCCGAGCAGGGTGATCATAAACAAGCAGCAAATGATAGATTTACTTGCTGAGCTGAATAAGTGTATATATGCAATACAGGATGAGTATGAGCTTACTGAACAGAGTCGCAATCACGCAGAGAGAGAGTTCAGAAAGAAAGGGGATCAGATAGTCTGGGATGCAAGCAGAAAGGCTGAGGATGTGTATGCAGCATCGGTTATCTATACGGATGAGGCGCTTTCAAGAGTGCGTGATATCATCAATGATACCAACGAGTCACTTGAAAAGCTGTGCAAGAATATGAAGGATAAGATTGCAGAGCAGGAGAAGATAGTTAAAACTAACCAGTATGAGCTCAAGGGACAGCTTCAGGATTTGTCCGATACGGAGAAGTATCTTAAGATTATCGATGACAGAAATAAGGAGATAGAACGTCAGAAAAATGCAGGTAAACCTGTAGAGGAGCGTACTATTGACAATGAAGAGAAGTCCATCTATGCAAACAGACAGACTGAAATCAAGGTAAATATGGATTATATCAGAAAACTGGGACTTGCTGAGGGCGAGGACCTGGGAGATGGTGTAGTGGGTGAAGTGAAGCTTGCAGACGATACACCTGATGCCGGATCAAATCATAGCAATGATAAGGATGAAGCCAGGGCTGCCGGCTCAAAATCGTCTGTTGATGAGGATTATAAGGCAATAAGCAGAAAAGCCGGCAATCCACCTGTTATCAACACAAAGGAAGGGAAGGAGCTCACAGACGGTATCCACAGAATGTGGCAGAGCATCACCGGAAATAAAGGGAAATGAAACACACCTATGTAATATAAAGCAGCAGTTCAAAACAGAACGGCTGCTTTTTGGCTTATATTTAAAAGTGAGTAATATTAAGCAGATTTTAAGAAAAACAAAGTGGATAATCTGATAAAATATAGCTGACTAACGGCAGGAGAAGGTTTCTGTTCAAAATTCATAGAAGGAGGATAATATGACAATATTAGTTTGTGATGACGACAAGGAAATAGATGAGGCAATTGAGATTTACCTGATGCAGGAGGGCTACGACGTGGAGAAGGCATACGACGGCATACAGGCGGTTGAAATTATGAAAAATAAAAAAATAGACCTCATGATAATAGATGTCATGATGCCAAAGCTCGACGGAATAAGAGCCACTTTGCAGATACGAAAGGAAAGCAGGGTGCCGATAATCATTCTATCGGCAAAGACAGAGGATGCTGACAAGATTTTAGGCCTCAATGTGGGAGCTGATGATTATGTCACAAAGCCTTTTAATCCGCTTGAGCTTGTGGCAAGGGTAAAGTCACAGCTTCGCAGATATACCACTCTGTCAAGCAATGATGCAGCCGGAGACAAGGTTTATGAAGCCGGAGGCCTTTTGGTAAATGATGATTTAAAAAAGGTGACTGTGGATGGTGAGGAGGTAAAGCTCACACCGATTGAGTACAATATCCTGCTTTTACTCCTTAAAAACAAGGGAAAGGTCTACTCAATAAACGAAATATATGAGAGCATATGGAACGAGGAGGCGATAGGCGCCGACAATACAGTTGCTGTGCACATCAGACATATCAGGGAAAAAATAGAGATAAATCCTAAGGAGCCACGCTATCTGAAGGTGGTCTGGGGAGTAGGCTATAAGATAGAGGACAACAAATGAAGCAGTATACGATAGGAAAAAAAGCAGCGGTCATAGTCTTACATCAGCTATGCATGATACTTATGGTAACAGGAGTGTTTGCCACAGGCTATGCATTCAGGCACGATGCGCATGAAAATATTGATATATATACACTAATATCTCTTGCGTGCCTGGTAGGCAGCTTTGTGAGCCTGGCATATATGGCAAACGTGGCAGGCAGAAAATCAGAGGATGATTACACAATATACTATTTACCGATTGACAAGGTATACTCTGATGTGATGCTGGTGATATTTACACTGCTCATGGTATTTATGGGAAAAGTGATTTCAGGCGTAAAAAACCAGCATTTTGACTATGCATCACTCATTATGACGGCCGGCACATTTACTTTTTTGTTTGATCTGGCTTTTATTATTTTATACCAGAGCATTGTAAGGAAGATAAAAGGCAATATACTTTACACACACAGCCTGATGTACAAGGGCTATGAGCTTTTGAAAAGAGTTATTGAGAAAAAGGATAACCACACACAAAAAAACAAAGAGATAATGCGCATACAGGAGGCACTTGAAGCTATCTCGGAAGGAGCGCTTGACACTACACTCAATGTCAATGAGTTTCATGGGCAGCAGAAAAAGGTGGCGGAGGCTGTCAACCATATACGCCAGGGTCTTATGAGCTCGGTGAATGAGAGTCTTAAGAATGAAAAATTAAAGGCAGACCTAATAACAAACGTATCACATGATATAAAGACACCTCTGACTTCAATAGTCAACTATGTTGACCTGCTTAAGAGGGAAAATCTGGAAAATGAAAATGCCAAATACTATATACATGTGCTGGAGGAAAAGTCACAGCGCTTAAAGCAGCTTACAGAGGATCTGGTAGAGACATCAAAGATTACCTCGGGAAATGTGAAGCTCAATATGCAAAAGCTTGATCTGGTTGAGCTTTTATACCAGACCGGAGGTGAATTCAATGAGCGCTTTGAGTCGAGAAATCTGACAATAGTTACAAAAATTCCATCAGAACAGATATTTATATATGCGGATGGGCGTCAGCTTTACCGCTCTATTGAAAATCTGTATACTAATGCCGCAAAATATGCACTGGAAAATACCAGAGTGTATGTAGAACTTGAAAAGGCAGATAAAAAGGCAGTTTTTACAATAAAGAATGTGTCTAAGAACGAGCTTGACATAGTAAGCAACGGAAATGTAGACCTGACAGAGCGTTTTGTGAGGGGAGAGAGGTCGAGAACCACTGAAGGAAGTGGACTTGGACTTTCGATTGCAAAGAATCTGACCCATTTGATGGGAGGAAAATTCGAAATTAAGGTAGATGGTGATTTATTTATTGCCACAATTACCTATAATATTATATAATAGTAAATAAAAGAATTTTGAAATACACATACGGAGGTAGAATAAGTGAAATTATATGAAAATGGTGCTTACCTTTTAAACGGTAAGGAAGTAATAATTGATGGACCAGAGGCTCAGGCAGCTGTCAAAAGCAAGACCGGCATGGACATCGATAAACAGACAGCTAAGCAGGAGACAATTGCTTACGGTATTTTAAAGGAGCACAATACATCCGGCAATATGGACAAGCTTCAGATTAAGTTTGATAAGCTTACATCGCATGATATCACATTTGTAGGTATCATCCAGACAGCACGAGCTTCAGGACTTGAGAAATTCCCTATCCCGTATGTACTTACAAACTGTCACAACAGCCTTTGTGCAGTTGGTGGAACAATCAATGAGGATGATCACATGTTTGGTCTCACATGTGCAAAGAAGTACGGTGGAATCTATGTACCACCTCATCAGGCAGTTATCCATCAGTTTGCACGAGAGATGCTTGCCGGCGGCGGAAAGATGATACTTGGCTCTGATTCACATACACGCTATGGTGCACTTGGTACTATGGCAGTCGGCGAGGGTGGACCTGAGCTTGTTAAGCAGCTTCTCGAACAGACATATGATATTGATATGCCTGAGGTAGTAGGTATTTACCTGACAGGAGAGCCAATCAAGGGCGTTGGACCACAGGATGTCGCACTTGCAATTATCGGAGAGGTATTCGGAAACGGCTTCGTAAAGAACAAAGTTATGGAGTTTGTAGGACCGGGTGTGTCTAATCTGAGCGTTGACTTCCGTATAGGTGTCGATGTTATGACAACAGAGACTACATGTCTTTCTTCTATCTGGAGAACAGATGACCAGGTTAAGGAATTCTTTGAGATTCACGGTAGGGCTGAGGACCACAAGGAGCTTAATCCGGGTGAGGTGGCTTACTACGACAGATTTATTGAGATTGATTTAAGCCAGATCCGCCCAATGATAGCTATGCCATTCCACCCAAGCAATACCTATACTATCGATGAGCTCAATGCAAACCTCATGGATATTCTCGATGACTGTGAGAAGAGAGCTGAGGTAAGCTTTGACGGCAAGGTGAAGCTTGATTTAAAGAGTAAGGTAAGAGACGGAAAACTGTATGTAGACCAGGGAATCATCGCAGGCTGTGCAGGCGGTGGATTTGAGAATATCTGCGATGCGGCTGACATATTAAACGGACATTCAATCGGAGCAGACGAGTTTACACTAAGTGTTTACCCGGCATCTACTCCAATATACATGGAGCTTGTGAAAAACGGAGCTGTAGCAAAGCTTCTTGAGACAGGTGCAATCGTAAAGACTGCTTTCTGCGGACCTTGCTTTGGTGCAGGAGATACACCTGCCAACAACGCATTCTCTATCCGTCATTCAACAAGAAACTTCCCTAACAGAGAGGGTTCTAAGGTACAGAACGGACAGATCAGCTCAGTGGCACTCATGGATGCACGTTCAATCGCTGCAACAGCAGCAAACAAGGGCTTCCTTACATCAGCAGCGGATATTGATGTCAACTTTACAAAGCCAAAATATTTCTTTGACAAGACTATATATGAGAACCGTGTATTTGACAGCCATGGAGTGGCAGATCCTTCAGTTGAAATCCAGTTCGGACCAAACATCAAGGACTGGCCGGCAATGAGCGCGCTTCCTGAGAATATGCTCCTTAAGGTGGTTTCAGAGATTCATGATCCTGTTACTACAACAGATGAGCTCATTCCTTCAGGAGAGACATCATCATATCGTTCAAACCCTCTTGGACTTGCAGAGTTCGCACTTTCAAGAAAGGATCCTGAGTATGTAGGCAGAGCAAAGGAAATCCAGAAGGCCCAGAAGGCTATAGAGAGTGGTGAGTGCGCAGGAAAGGCTGTTCCTGAGGTTGCTGAAATCATGGGAGTAGTAAAGAAAAAATTCCCTGAGGCAAGCCATGAGAATATGGGCTTCGGAAGCACAATTTTTGCTGTTAAGCCGGGTGACGGCTCAGCAAGAGAGCAGGCTGCCAGCTGCCAGAAGGTACTCGGAGGCTGGGCAAATATCGCAAACGAGTATGCCACAAAGAGATACCGTTCAAACCTTATCAACTGGGGAATGCTTCCATTCATCATCGATGAGGGAGAGCTTCCGTTCCACAACCTCGACTATATCTTCCTTCCGGGAATCAAGAAGGAAATCGAGGATGCAAAGACGGAGTTTGAGGCATATGTTGTCAAGGATGGTGAATTAAAGCCATTTACACTGAAGATGGGTGAGCTCACAGATGATGAAAGAGAGATAATATTAAAGGGATGTCTCATCAACTATAATCGTAAATAAGGAGAGTTTAATCCGATGGAAGAAACCGGAAAAGCTGGTAAAAAATCAAACATTGAGATAAATGCAGATAAGGGTGCGAAGCAGAATTCGCACCCGGGGCGTGAGGAATGGCCACATCTGATCAGAATAGGTGTCATGGTATTTGTCACGTTTGCAGTCAGTATACTGTTTTTCTTTGCACTGTACAGATTTGAGGGCTTTGCAGGCATATGGAGCAAGCTGCTTGCGGCAGCAATGCCTATTATAATGGGACTTGTGCTTGCATACCTGATGAATCCTGTCATGCTGTGGCTGGAAAGATGCTTTAAAAAGCTTCTTTCCAAAAAGATGAAAAGCGAAAGCAAGCTGCGAAAGGTTTCAAGAGCTCTTGCAATCACAGGCTCGGTTATTATTCTTGTAGCAATTATTTCGCTCCTCATTGCGGCTATTGTGCCTTCTGTCATAGCAAGTATATCGGGACTTATGAAGACACTGCCAAATGATGTTGCGGCATTCATCAACATGATAAAGAACGGCAATTTCGGGGACAGCAAAATTGCTGAGCTCGCGAGCACAGGTTTACAGAATGCAACCGACTACATTGAGGATTATGCCACAGAAAAGCTGATTCCTGAGGCACAGAAGTATGTTGCACAGATTACAACCGGTGTGATTTCGGTAGTCAGAGGCTTATTTAATTTTATTATCGGAATAATCGTGATGGTCTATGTGATGAGTATTCAGGAGACTCTTGCAGGACAGAGCAAAAAGATAATATATGCTGTCTGCAAGCCAAAGACAGGCAATATCATCATTGAGACGATCAGAAAGACAAATGAGATTTTTGGAGGCTTCATAAGCGGTAAGATTATAGATTCTCTGATTATAGGTGTGATTGCATATTTCGGATGTCTGATTTTAAGGATTCCATCATCGGTGCTCGTTGCAGTGATTATCGGCGTCACAAATGTGATTCCGGTATTCGGACCGTTTATCGGTGCAATTCCATCGTTACTCATAGTAGTAATTCAGAGTCCGTGGCATGCGCTTTATCTCCTGATATTTATTGTCGTGCTGCAGCAGGTGGATGGCAATATAATAGGGCCTAAGATACTTGGCTCATCTACCGGTCTTTCGACCTTCTGGGTTATGTTTGCCATACTAATCGGCGGAGGAATGTTTGGTTTTCTTGGAATGTTACTTGGTGTTCCAACCTTTGCTGTGATATACTATATTGTGAAAAGAGTTGTTAATTATGCTCTCAGGAAAAAGAAGCTTCCTGAGGACACAATGGATTATACAAAGACAACAGGCGTAGATACAAAAAATAATAAGCTTAAATACGAGTAGGTGAAATAAGTGGATAAATACGAATACAATCTCAAGCTGGATCAGATAAAAGCCCTAAGCGCCGAGGAGGGCTATATGAGCGCAGCAGAGATTGCGGATAGCATAAATTGGAACAAAATTAAAAATGTAAATACACTCGTTAAAATCGGCGAAATCTACGAGAAGGCCGAAAGATACCAGGATGCAAGGGACATACTTTTAATGGCCTATGACCGTTCACCAATCGGCAGGATGATTATATACAGACTGGCTGAGGTCGCCATCAAGATGGGGGATTATGATGCTGCTACAGAGTATTATGATGAGTTTGTTGAGATAGCGCCTCATGATGATATGAAGTATGTATTAAGATATGCCATCAAAAAAGGGCAGGGAGCTTCATTTGATGAGCTTATCACTATTCTTGAAGAATACAAGGATGAAGAATACACTGAGGAGTGGGCATATGAGCTTGCATATCTATACCACAAGGCCGGAAAAGCCGATAAGTGTATAGATGCCTGCGATGAGCTCATTCTGTGGTTCGGAGACGGACCATATGTGGAGCGTGCGCTGGAGCTTAAGATGCTTTATCAGCCACTTACCAAGGCTCAGGAGGAAAAGTACAGACGATTCAAGGCAGAGAAGGAAAAGCCGGCTAAGATAAAGGATGAGGCTGAGGTCACTGAGATAGGTGCCATGGAGATGGTAAAGGGCGGAGAGATAGTGCATGATGACGTAACTATTCCGCAGATTACTGTAAATCAGGAGAAGTTCAATACTGTAAATTTACAGCAGGAGATTGCCAAGGGTATGCAGCAGATCATGGAGGCCAAGGGCAAGAATGAAGTTGCTGATACGATGGATACCATCAAAAAGATAGTTGAGGATATTCCTTATCTCAAGCTCGAAAAGGAGCAGGAAGAGTATGTACAGCAGCCGGAAGAGACAGAGCATATCGCTACAGATGAAGAGATAGATGGTTCACTTAAGTTGAATTTCAAGGAGCTTTTGGGTGAAGACGCTGACGGACAGATGTCTATGGTCATGAGTGAAAAGACTCAGCTTGAGCATCAGATTACAGGACAGATGTCTATACAGGATGTGCTTGAAGAATGGGAAAAGACCAGACATGCGGCTGAAATTGCACTTAAAGAGGCTGAGCAGCAGAAACTTGAGTCAGCTAAGGCAAGAGCACTTCAGGAGGCAGGAGACATCATGGAGAGACTAAATGATGTCATTCCAAAGCTGGATGCAGGTGTCACTCCGAAGGAACTTCTTGAGGAGGAGTATTTGAAGGTCCCGGTTGATATTATAGAGCAGAAAGCTGCCGTGAAGGAGCCTGAAGAAGAGCAGAAACCGGATATGCAGGAGCTTTATGCAGATGAGACTGTGGATGAAGTACAGGAGCCGCAGGAAGCATCCAAAGAGGCTATAGACGAAGCACAGGAGTCGCAGGAAGCACCGGAAGAGGCTGCAGATGAAGTCAAGGAACCGGTTGGAGAGCCGGAGGATATAATTATGGCAGAGGAGTCTGAGAAAGACGAGATACTCATGCAGCCGACTACCATGATGCCTGAAATAACAGATGATATGTTAAATGTCGATGATGATACATCAGATGATGAGACTTCACAGGAGAAAGAAAACGTTTCTGAGAAGAGAGATTTTGATCATGTGACATCATTTATCGAGCAGGAAATAGCCAAGATGACAGCAAAGAATCCGGGACTGGAGAAGAAGCTGGATATGGCTAAGACAAGAAAAATGCCGGATATTTCATTGCCGGAGGATTTAGACAGCGAAGAAGATGACTCGAAATTGAAAGAAACAAAACATATAAAAGAGCTTACAAGCGAACAGAAAGCTATATTTTCATATTTCATACCGGTAAAGGGTATGGAGGATCAGATCTGCAAGGCATATAATGCAGTGCTTGATCATTTCAACAGGAAAGAAAACGCATCCACAGGCAACCTCATTATACAGGGAGAGCAGGGTTGCGGAAAGACAATGCTTGCTACAAGCTTTATAAAGGTATTACAAAAAGATGGTGAACAGCTTACAGGAAAGATGGGCAAGATTGATGCTGCCGCACTCAATAAAAAGGATGTGCAGCAGGTAGTCAGAAAGATAACAGGAGGCTGTCTCATCATAGAAAGAGCCGGTGATATCGACCGCAGCATAGCTGCCCAGCTATCATTTTTGATGGAGCATGATATTACAGGAACACTCTATATACTTGAGGATACATCAAAGGGTATAAAGAAGGCTCTCTCAATGGATGAGGGCTTTGCATCCAAGTTCACGGAAAAGATATCGGTTCCTATTTTTACAAATGATGAACTCGTATTGTTTGCCAAATCGTACTCTGCAGAGCTTGGGTACAAGATAGATGAGATGGCTATTCTGGCATTGCATAACAGAATCAGCAATATTGAGAGGATAGACCAGGCTACCACTCTGACAGAGGTCAAGGATATAATTGACGAGGCCATAGACAGGGAGGCTCACAGCGGACTTAAGAAGGCTATAAGTATTCTGACAGCCAGGCGATATACAGATGATGACCGAATTGTACTCAAAGAGGATCATTTCAGGGAAAAATAAATACTTATGGGGGGTATATATATGTGTAATTTTACAGCAATGGATTGTTACCTGTTTGGTCAGGCAACACACTATGATATCTACAAGAAGATGGGTGCTCACTTAGCTGAGCGTAAAGGAAAAAAAGGAGTGTGCTTTGACGTCTGGGCGCCACATGCGAGGGAAGTATACGTGTTTGGTGAGTTTAACGACTGGAATGAGACCAGTCATGAGATGAAGCGTGTAGAGCCGGAAACCATGGGAGTGTATGAGCTTTTTGTACCGGGAGCGCAAAAGGGTCAGATGTATAAGTTTATTATAGTCACTGAACAGGGTGATAAGCTGTACAAGGCGGATCCATACGCAAACTACGCAGAGCTTCGTCCGGGAACAGCTTCTATCATCACAGATATCGAGCACTTCACATGGACTGACAAAGAGTGGATGGATAAGAGGGCAGCAAAGTCAGAAGCTGATGTATATTCTTCACCTATGGCTATATATGAGTGCCATCCGGGCTCATGGATGAGACATCCGGGCAGGGATGATGAGGGCTTTTATACATACAGGGAGCTTGCAAAATCACTCATATCCTATGTAAAAACTATGGGATATACACATATTGAGCTTATGGGTATTTCAGAGTATCCGTTTGATGGCTCATGGGGATATCAGGTGACAGGCTACTATGCACCTACATCGAGGTATGGAGAGCCTGAGGATTTTGCATACTTTGTTGATCAGTGCCATAAAAATAATATCGGAGTAATCCTCGACTGGGTACCTGCACATTTCCCAAAGGATGCGCATGGACTTGCCAATTTCGACGGAACAGCCACATATGAGTATGCAGACCCAAGAAAGGGAGAGCATCCTGACTGGGGCACAAAGATATTTGACTACGGTAAGAATGAAGTAAAGAACTTCCTTATCGGAAGTGCATTGATGTGGATAGAAAATTACCACGTAGACGGACTCCGTGTGGATGCAGTGGCGTCAATGCTTTATCTTGACTATGGAAAGAGCGACGGACAGTGGGTGCCAAACAAGTTCGGAGGCAATAAGAACCTAGAGGCAGTAGAGTTTTTCAAGCATATCAATACACTCATACTTGGAAGAAATCACGGAACTGTAATGATAGCCGAAGAGTCTACCGCATGGCCAAAGGTAACAGGCAAGGTAGAGGAAGACGGACTGAACTTCAGCTACAAGTGGAACATGGGATGGATGCATGACTTCCTTGATTATATGAAGCTGGATCCATATTTCCGTAAAAATAACCACAACAAGATGACATTTGCGATGAGCTATAATGAGAGTGAGAAATATATTCTGGTACTGTCACATGATGAGGTGGTACATCTGAAGTGTTCTATGCTCAACAAAATGCCGGGCTTAGAAGGGGATAAATTCAAGAACCTCATGGCAGGATATGCATTTATGATGGGACACTGTGGAAAGAAGCTTCTTTTCATGGGACAGGAGTTTGCACAGAAGCAGGAGTGGAGTGAGGAAAGAGAACTCGACTGGTATCTGCTTGAGAATCCGGAGCATAAAAAGATCCAGAACTGGGTAAAGGAGCTGCTTCACCTCTATAGGAGAAACCGCTGTCTGTATGAGCTGGATTCAAGCTGGGAAGGCTTTGAATGGATAAATGCAAACGATGCAGACAGAAGCATCTTCAGCTTTATCAGAAAGAGTAAGGATGGCAAGAATAATATGCTCTTTGTCATCAATTTCACACCGGTAGAGAGACCTGATTACAGAGTCGGAGTGCCAAAGCACAAGACATATCAGCTCGTTTTAGATAGTGAGGATCCTAAGTTTACCGGCAAAACGGTACAAGCGCCTGTAAAGAAGGCTGCAAAGGGCAGAGGCAAGGCAGCAAAACAGTCATATAAGAAGCTGGACTATAAGGCAGTCAAATCAGAGTGTGACTGCAGACCATTTTCATTTGCTTATCCACTTGCGCCTTACGGAGTTGCTGTATTTAAATACTAATATACCGGTAAACAGCAGGGTAAAGGACCGCGCCAATTTAAGGCGCGGTCTTTATTTTTGCGTATTATATGTCGATATATAGTAAAAAGATAACTACAGTTGGATAAAAAATACGAAGTATGAATATCCATAAATAAAGACTGCAGAGATGGTATATATGCAGGGCACGGAGCAGGAAATATGCAGATAGAGAATTTGATTAATAAAAGCACAGATACGAAAAATACGGACACAAAAACCATAAATGACATGACAGCGGGTATGCGTGTGTCAGACTACATAAAGACAGACAGCAGTGACAATATGTCAAAAAAGGCGGCTGTTGTCGGTTCGTCAAACTCTGTTGATATGTCGGATACGATATATGCAAGACCACAGGCTAAAAATGAAGCCGGGAACAGCGATGACACAGATATGGCAGAAAATCTGCTAAATGACATGAATCAGACCTCAGAAAACAGGCGAAATGATATGATTGTCACTGCAAGCACCACCACGAGTGATGATTACAAAGCTGCAAAGGATGACGGCTACGATGTCATTGTCACTGAGACCGACAAGATAAAAGCAGTGCTGGCAAAGGCTGGTGTAGATATATCCATATATGGAGATGATCTGAGCATGGAGCAGCTTACAGACATCACGGGAAGCCAGACTGAAGCGGCCATGCTTGTCAATCAGATGAAAGCATATGATATTCCTGCTACAGATGACAATATAAAGGCAGGTACAGATGCCATAGACCGGGCAAAGAGCCTTACAAATATATCCAATGAGACAAAGGCATATTTGGTCAGAAATAACATGAATCCGACGGTTTCCAATGTATACAAGGCTACGTACAGCAGCAGTCAGGTACAAGATTACAGGCAGAAAACCAAAATGACGGAGATATCAGATGAGCTGTTTGATGAGCTTAAGCCACAGCTTAAACAGATATTAGAGGAAGCTCATATAGACAGTAGTGATGAGAATCTGAATCAGTGCAGATGGCTGATAGATGAAGATATAGCCGTTACACCTGACAATGTGCTGCTTGCGAATCAGGTAGACTGCATCAACGCAGCAGAAGAAAATGTGAGCAGTGATTTTTATGCAAGGGCAGTGACAGAAGCACTGGCAATGGGAAAAAAGGCTACAGATGCCACTATGTCACAAGATGGTCTGACATTTGACATGGCAAAGAAAGCCTGTGATGTATTAGGTGAGGCGACCGCAGATGACATTGTCACATTAGAGTCAGATAACATACCTGTCACGATAGAGAATCTGTCAAAGCTTATAGCTGCAAGGGGCAAGGATAGTGCAGCATCGAAGGCCTTATCGAATAAAGCTGCGGATAATCAGATTACAGACAGCCGAGAAGCAAGGCTTGTGACAGCTCAAAGAAAGCTTGAGGAAGCGAGACTTTCCATGACAGCAGAAGCCAACCTTTCACTCATAAAAAAAGGAGTTTCAATAGACACAGAGCCTATTGAACGTGTAGTGGAGCTGCTTAAGCAGCAGGAAAATAAATACTACGGAGCGCTGTTTGGTGATAGCAGTGTAGAGGCATCTGATGATAGGGTACGTATGTACAATAATGTCTGTAATATTTTCAATCAGATGAAGCAGCAGCCGGCTTATGTACTGACCTTGGAATCCGCTGATGACACTGTGTATGAGCTGTATACAGCAGGCAAAGCAATGAAGCAGTCATTAGAAGCAGCAGCCTCAGGATATGAGACTCTTATGACATCACCGCGGGCAGATATGGGAGACAGTATATCAAAAGCATTTCAGAATGTGGATGATATACTTAAAGAGCTTCAGATAGATACATCTGAAAGCAATCGCAGGGCTGTGCGGATACTTGCGTACAACAGTACCGAGATCACAGAGGACAATATAAAGCAGATAAAGTCTGTAGATGAGCAGGTGCAGAGAGCATTCAGCGATATGACACCGGCGGTGACGATTGAGATGATAAAAAGAGGCATATCACCGCTTGATATGAGCATGAGTGACATAAGTGACACTGCCAGACGGATAAAATCAGAAAATCCTGACGAAAAGGATGAGAAATTCAGCGAGTTTCTCTGGAAGCTTGAAAAGAAAAATGAAATCTCAGAGGAGGAAAGAGACTCATATATAGGCATATACAGGCTTATTTCACAGGTGGAGCAGTCAGATGGTGCTGTGATAGGCTCACTTGTTAATCAGGGAGCAGATATTACAATGAAAAATCTGCTTACAGCGGTCCGGGTACGAGGAAAGAGTGCCATGGACTATAAGGTGGACGATACCTTTGCCGGAGTGGACAGTGTAAGCAGTGGCATTAAAATTGACTCACAGATAGAAAGCGCATATCATACAAACTGCCTAAGGGATGTGCTTGATACACTTTCACCTGAGAAAATGGAGTTTGTGCAGTATGACAGCTGGCTTGATATGACTCCGGAGCAGTTAAGGCAGGCTGTATATGAGGCAGACGAGGATAACGCACTTTCAGAGCAATATGCCACAGAACAGCTAAGACAGTTCAATCACGCAGTTTCGGTGCCTGAGAACGTATATGCTTTTCTAGAGAAATATGATGTAAAAACAACCGCGGTAAACCTCATGGCTGCGTCACGGCTAATGAAAAATCCGTCAGAGGCAGTAAGAAATCTCTGGGAGCGTGGAGACAGTGCTACGGCAAGGGCTCTTTTGGATGAGACTCTCAGACGGTTTTCTGAGTCGGTCAAAAATCCAAAGGAGCTTGCGCAGGCGCAGGAAACGCTGGCTGATACAGCAGAGCATGTTATGGATTCGATGATTATAGAGGATAGGCACACAGGCTCAATAGACCTCAGACAGATGAAGCTATTATGCAGTCAGCTAAGGATAGCTTCAAATATGTCGAGACAGGAAAACTATATTGTACCAATAGAGACTGCAGACGGGGTCACAGGTATGAAGCTTCGCATAGTAAGAGGTGAAGATAAAAAGGGACTGGTTGACATATTCCTTGAGGATAAAAAATGCGGCAGGGTAGCTGCATATTTTGAGGCAAAGGAAAACTCAGTATCTGCTATGATAGTCACAGACGATGAGCAGACTAAAAAGCTGTTTGAAGACAATATCACTATGTTTGAGGCAGGAATAAGTGATGGTGAACAGCGTGTGCGCATAGATGTGGCACTGGAGCATGATATATCTGCAAAAGAGTCTAAGATGTCAGATATGAAATCGAATACTGAGTCAGATAATGAGACAAAAAAGCAGCTTGATGGCGGTGAAAGTGTCCAGACAACCAGACTATATCACATCGCAGAGCAGTTTATTGTAAATGTCCAGAGGGTGATTGCGCAAGATAGTCTGTAACACCGATATATATTGCATGTGCCAGGTCATCCTGATAGTTTTTGTCAGTAAGAAGAAGTGTCTCAGCAGGATTACTCAAGAATCCACATTCTACGATTACGGTCGGGGATGTGGATTTTTTTAGTATAAAGTATTCTTTATTGGGCTTAATGCTTCGTGGCTTTGCGACACAAAGAGAAGTGTTTAAAGCTCCAAGAACAGAGGATGCGAGCTCTTTTCCTGCATCAGAGGCTTCATAATAGAATACCTGTGGACCGCTGCTTGAACTGTCCTCAAAGCTGTTTTGATGGATACTGATGCTGACTGCCACATTGCTTTTAGACATCAGGGCAGTTCTCTTTGTCAGATCATCTGTCTTTGGATGCTTGGAATTATCCGGGGCGAGGTCGCAGTCGGTGGTTCTGGTCATGACAACAGTAAAGCCTCTGTTTTCAAACAGCTGTTTAAGAGCCATTGCAATACTGAGGTTGACATCCTTTTCCATGACGCCGGAGGTGGAAATCTTACCGGGATCACTTCCACCATGTGCTGGTTGTAGTTTACGCAAATTGTGATATGTATTCCCCAGTATATATGGGGAGTTAGAAATGTATTGAGATTAGATAGCCTTTTTCTCCAAGTCCTCACAGTAAACGCTTGAAAATAAATGTTCCAGTTCATTTCCGAAGTTGTATGAGATTTTAAGTTTGCGGTTTTCATAAACTGTTATCTGGTCTATCATTTCCACAATAATATCTCTGTCTAATTCTTCAATGTCTTTCAGTTCCAACAACCGCCTTAACCACGGTGTTTCAAAAACATCTTCTGTTACACTTTCTTTTTTCTTTTCTTCCAGCGTTTCAATCTGTTTGGAGTAAAGCGTTTCTTTTTGTTGATAGTCCTCTCGATAAGAAAGAAATTCTTCTTTAGAAATCAGTTCGTCTTTGTAATCTTCATAAATTGACTTTTTCAGTTTCTTTACTCTTTCAAGTTCTGTTTTTAACTTTGTCAGTTCTATGTCAGTTGATTTTCTGATTTTTGTTGCTGTGAAAGATTGTGATTTTACAAGCTCCTGCAAATTCTCTACATTGCGGATAATCTGCTTTAAATCGCCCAGCACAATATCATTCAATACTTGAAATGGGAGAGTATGCGGAGTGCAATAGTCCTTTCCACTTCTTTTGTAAGTTCCACAATAGAATGAATAAGACCTGCTTCCGTCTGCACGTCGCCAGAAATTTTTCATCATTGCCCGACCACAATCGCCACACTTTATAAAGCCTGCAAAGATATTTTTATTTGTTTCCAAGTCAATATCCCTATGCTTCTTTGTCAGCAGTTTTTGTACCTTATCCCACAGTTGACGGTCTATAATCGGTTCATGCGTATTTTCAACTCTTATCCAGTTTTCTTTCTCAACTGGTCGCTGTTTGCTTCTCATACGCTGATGTTTCTTCCCTTGTATCATGTTGCCGATATACATTTCATTTTTCAACATGATATTTACTGTTGAATACGTCCAATAGGAAGTTTTCTCCAAACGGTTGCAATTTTTATAATTTTCACCGTTGAGCTTTTTATATTCCGACGGACAAAGGATACCCTCTGCATTTAGTATTTTTGCAATGCTTTGTTTTCCTATTCCTTGTGCATACATAGTAAATACTCGTTTTACAACTTCGGACGCATATTCATCAATCACAAGTTTATTCTTATTTGCAGGAGATTTCTTATAGCCATAGCTTGTAAATGCTCCGATAAATTCTCCTGCTTTCTGCTTTGATTTTACAGTCGCTTGAACTTTATTAGAAATATCTCTGGCATACTGTTCGTTAAATATATTTTTAATAGGAAGTAACATATCGTATGCCTGCTTCATACTATCAATATTATCTGTTACAGAAATAAAACGAACATTAAGCTCTGGAAATATTCTTTCCAAATATCGCCCCGTATCAATGTAATCTCGTCCAAAACGGGAAAGGTCTTTTACAACAACACAATTTACCTTGTTATCTTCAATGTCAGCAATCATTCTATGAAAGTCTGGTCTATCGAAATTCGTTCCCGTAAAACCGTCATCAATATAAACATCATATAAGATAAAGTCATCATGCTTATTCACATATTCTGTTAAAAGTTTTCTCTGATTTCCTACACTATCGCTTTCTTCCTTATCTCCGTCCTCTCGTGATAATCTGATATAAATAGCTACGTTAAATAAGCTTGAACCTTTTTGATAAATCATTTTTCCACCTATTCAACTGCCGTAGCTATAATAATATCATACAATAAAGTACGGCTTCTTTCCATGATTTTCAAAGGTTTTCCCCTCTTGATATGCGTTTTTAATATGAGATTTCACGATACGGATAAGTAATTCTTCTACAGAAAATTTACATAAAAATTCTCGTTCTACAATATATTGTGCAGGTTTTTTTTTAGTCAATGTATCAGCTCCCTTAATCAACTATCTATTCTCAACATACGCACATAGGCTTATCCAATATGCGTATTTTTCACAATGTTACAGAAGCAAACAGATGGTATTGGAAAGCTTTGTTAGTATCTCAACTATTCCCATTCTTGTGGGCAGAACTGCACCATATCGGTACGGAAAGGTGTGATTTGTTGCAGGAATTTGAAAAGATTTGAAAAAATTTTCGGATACAAAAAAGCCCGCACAAAACATGAATTTTGTGCGAGCTACTGGGATAGTGTATTTAATTGTAGATAGTATGCTGTTAAATCAGATTTGAATATATCGAATTGTACTTAAAGCTTAAAGGCACATTCATCACTCCATTTTTGGTTTGGATGTTTCAATGTAATAAATATGTTCCTTGTTCCACTGTTTTAAACAAAAACAAAATTCGATAACAGCCAAAGCAATATTATATGTATGGGATAGAAAATATAAAAGAGATATTTACACTTTTTTCCTCGTTGATGATTGTATGATAGTATTAGCGGAAGAGCAAGAACCATAATCCACTGATACTGAATTGTAAATATATTCCCTCCTACATCCATAGGAGAAATTCCACCTATTATAGACAATAGATATTCCATACCATGGGAAAGCCCTGTTCCTATTATCGGAATTAATTCCTTGATTTTCCATAAAATAATGGGAACAATATTAGTGGACATAAAAAACATATACACAACAACAAATATCATATACGACAGAATAAGTCTTTTCTTGTTGTCATAAGCTAAATACATTATAATTCCTAAAACAACAAAAATAAGTCCCCCTTCCGTTGTAAACACACTTCCCAAAAGAGCTGGTATCAAATAGAAGCATATTGTTTCCGTATACATATTACTAATTGAACTCAGATAACCACATACTATACATACAATAACTTGATAAGCAATATATAAACTTAGTACTTTTATCCAGGAAACAGCCTTTTGGTTTTTTCTTATTTCTAAGATTTCACATATGCATGCAACGATAAATAATGTTCTAAAGAAATTTAATTCAATTTGTGTACTCATTTGAATAACAGCCATCACAATACTTGCTAAATATAGCCTCAATATATACATCCGCTTAGAACTAGTATACTTTACGCCATTAACAACACCAAAAATAAAAATGGGTGCAGCGATTCGTCCTATCCAATGTAACGGCAAAGACATTGGCAAATCAGGAAAGAAATAAGCTATATGGTCTAAAAACATAGCAATCATAGCTATTATTTTTAACTGAAATATATTCATTAACAATACTCCTTGATTTTATTTTAAAAATATGATATTACAAATTAATCAAAAAAACAAGGTGAAAGGAGAAATTTCATGTGTAAGATATCCAAAAAAAATATTTTCGCTTCTTTATTGGCAGTGTCTATGATTTTCACAATGATGTCGACAACTGTTGTTCATGCTCAGTCAGTTAAAGATGGAAGTAATGAGGTAACCGTTACACCAAATGTTGGAGTTTCTTATGTTTCTCCAGAAGAAACTATTGAAACAAGAGGTACATCAAGACCTAGTAAGGTATGGAACATCAAGAGTAAAGGGCAATACGATTTTGCTGGTTCCTCTCATTATCAAAACTTGTATACTAATTATAAGTTTACAGGAAAAACGAGTTATAAGGTTTATGTAGAGAACACCGGAGATAATCCAATTACTGTGACAGCTAAAAGGCTTACTAAGACTTATGGCTCTACAAAAATTAGTGCTGGTAAAACTGGTTCTTTTGAGTTTTCTAATATTAAAAGCGATACTGAGTTTTATATTGTTTTTGAAGGAAATGGATACTCATTTAGCGGATATGTAAAATAACTTAAATACAGAAGAGAGTAAACGTTATGCTTGCTCTCTTTTTATATTAGAATCCTCCAGCTGCTACCCCTATGTAGAACAAGCTCATACTGCGATACCTGAGTCGCCTTTGTCTGATTATTAAGAAATTATACGGCAACGCGTGCTTTCACATTGCTTGTCTGTTCTCTCTTAAATTTCTTCTTTTTCTTATATTTTCGTTGTTTTCATCACTTGCGTTATCTACAACCTCCATGCCCCGGGTCAATTACAATAACGGTGGAATTAGTGTTTTTGCCGGTATTTTTTGCAAGAGCACAGACACCTCTTCCGAGGTAGAAGGACAGAATAAAGAGAGCTAAAATAAGACAGTATTTGTTTTTCTTAATAATGTACATATATTTTTTCATATAAGATACCTATAAAAAACCCGATGCACATAGAAGGCATCGGGTGTGTTTGTATATTATATGATTGGCTGATATCATTTATAACCTATAAAAGGTACAGAGTTAGACTGTAGCTGTAAAGGTACGGCCTCTTTCAGTAAGCCTTAAGCAATCAGTCCAGATATTTGATAACAGTATCCCAGACAGATGAATTCTCAAAGCCAAGCTTCCAGAATGCTGCACCGGCGAGCTTATTGTCGTCGACGAGCTTGAGCCTTTTCTCTAAAGATGTACTGTCCTCGAGCCATACCTTGTACAGCTTGTTGGATGCAGACCACTCAGCGTAGTTCTGACCGGATTCCTCATCAAGAGCAGCAGTGGCATTGTTTGTGGCAAGCTGTGCTGCAGCTGCGTCCATACTATATACCTGTGAGGCAACAGTGTACTTTGACTGATCCTCGGTATCGGTTACGGCATCATCGTCCTCCTTTGGAGTGAGCTCCCATATTCTGGTATAAAAAGGCATGCCGAGAATAATCTGGTCAGCGGGAACCTCCTTCAGAGTGGATTCAACACCCTCAGTTACCCACGGAATGGAAGAAACTGAGCCGGCATCAGAGCCCTTATAGTGTTCATCGTATCCCATAATCACAATATAATCGGCAAACTTTGCCATATCAGAGCGATTGAAGAACTTGTTGAAGCTGGCAGGTACTGTGACATCAACTGAAAGTGATATACCGTTATTGTGACACTTTATGGAGAGCTCTCTGATAAACTCGATGTAAGAGTCTCCATATGCTGCTTCTGTGATATTTTCAAAGTCAATATTTACACCATCAAGCTCATAGTTAAATGCAGCCGACATAATCTGATTGATAAGGGTAGTTCTCGTGGATGTATGTGTGAGCACATATGCTGCATCTACATCAGTATTTTCTAAGTTGCTGAACAGTCCCCATACCTCGATGCCCTGGGAATGGCAGTAGCTGACATAATCCTTGCTTGCTATATCTGCCAGATTACCGTTGTTGTCATTTAAATAAAACCAAGTTGGTGACATTACATTTATGCCCTTGGTTGATGAAATTACCTGGGGCACTTTACTGTTTGCTGACTGGCTTGTTACCTGATTCCAGGCAAGACATATATCCTTATCCTTCTTGATATGCGTAAAGGTCTCTTCCTCATAGTCAGGATTCGTAAGCTTAGTTTTTTTGCTCTCGGACAGAGCCTTGCGCTTTATATATCCAATAACACCATCCTCAGTGGCAACCTTATCCCATTTGTCACCGGAATCAAGAATAGTAATCTTGTCATCCTTTTTCACCTCTTTTAGAATAGGGCTCTTTATGCCGCCCTTCACGCGGACCTGGGTAGACTTGCTGACAGTTGCACTGTCTATTTCATCCCATTTGCTTGTGATGACGATGCGTGCCGGGTCATCATATGACTTAAATGTGATATTGGAGTACTGTTTTACATAGTCTAAAGCGATAAGCGCAGAGTCAGAGGTGGCTTTTACAATCGGATAGCCAAAGTCATTGGTCTGCTTGGTGACACTGTAGCTATTGCTGTCAGCCGCCGCTGAGATGATATCAGATGCGGTTGTGTAAAGAAGCACATTCTCATTTGCATCCCAGTAAAATCTGGAATTTAATGAGTCGTGAACAAATTTGTAATCAACGTATATTTTTTTATCTATTATTTTAGCCTTGTAATCGGATACCTCATTATCTACAATGAGAGCAACCTCATCATCAGAAGAGATATTGAAATACTCTTTAAGATCCTCTGTCTTTTTCGTAGGGGTGTATTTATTGATAAGAGCAGTTATACCCATTATTATTACAACGAGGATAATAAGTCCGGTTACTATAAGTGCAGGCAATAATTTCTTTTTCATGTGTAAAAATCCTTTCCTATTATTTGGTGTCGAAATTGCTTAAGCTAATTATACCATTGTGAAAAAGCATATTCAAATAATATGAAATAAATTTGTAATAAATTAAGAAATTTGTTTATGCATTTTGGCGCGGAAGGAGCAAAAGCTTCCCCCGCGCACATAGCTTTCTTTTTAAAATATGTCTTTTGGTTGTCTTTTTGCATTTAAACGGGGTAAAGAACCAAAAATATGCTGACATCGATTTCTTGTATAATTGAGAAAAAATGATATTAATCATTAATTATTGATAGTTTATAGAAATTGATATTTCCGGAGCTTTCCACACCCAATTTAATTGCTGATTTTTTAGTTTCGTTTAATTTGATAAAATA
>OHLH01000421.1_pt1 | contig 28962 bp, 18 predicted proteins | sample 1569061 | NCBI WGS metagenome assembly OHLH01 (sample SAMEA3879603, study PRJEB24766) | human gut metagenome | biome: human-associated habitat; feature: feces | place: USA | collected 1985/1987
AATGAATGGCAGGTCTTCTGACTGACTCCCATTCTAATGCCTTCCCGGCTTACTAGGCCAGTGGCGAAAGTAGTATTAGAATGTTAAAGGAGTTTCACAGCAGCGGGACTGTTCCGGATTCTCACCGGATTCCCTTTTAAACAAATAGCTAGAAATACTATTGTTTCACCAAAACGGAGGTAAAGGTATTATTATTTTTATAAAAAGACACAAAATTATTAAAATATTTCCGGATTAATAATAATCCCTTCATTCTACCATTACTTTTTTACCCGAATATAACCTGGGTTCGATATGCAACAAATAACAACTCTTGATTCTATCATGAACGAGGCATTCCTTTATTTTTTTGCAGAGATTGAGTATTTATTAAGTGTTTTTGCTACCTTTGCCCGCAGTTTTGGTTTCACCTCTCCCGATTCCGTTGGAGAAGAGTGATGAAAAAGGGAATCAGGTGCAAGTCCTGAACAGACCCGCTGCTGTAAATCCTTTCAAAATCTTTGAATATTCTATAAGTCACTGTCCAGTATCCGGGATGGGAAGGCATTCAAAGAGGGATGAGTCAGAAGACCTGCCAAGACAACATAGTTTTAGTGCTTTCGGGGAATAAAGCAACAAAACATTGAGTCTGGGCATTCTTTATCTTCAGTTAAAGAAATCATTTCTCATTGTAATCATTCTCTAAAAGCAAGTAAATAGTAAAATGGCAAAAACCTTTTATTAATTTAAATTGCAATATATTATGAAGCATTTTTTGATTTTTACATTCTTCATGACATTTATTATGTCATCTTGTGATGACAAATCAATGTTGTCAGAACAAAATTCTGGAATTAGTACTACACATTCTTTTTCTAATGTGAATGCACTTTCTTCTGATCGTATAAATAATATTGGTCATACTCAATTTGAAGTTGAATGCTTGGAGGAAGGTCTTTATTATTTATGTGTATTAGTTCGAATTCCTATTATCAATGGAAGTTTACACGAATACGAGGTAGAAATAAATGGAATAATCAATGAAAACACACTAAAGCCAAGCATAGGTGGATTACAATCTTTATATATCACAGATAAAAATAAGACCCCATCTCTGATACAATTAAAAAAAGGTATTAATACTATATCAATAGTCTCTACTAGTAAAAGAACAATTAAAATAGAACAACTAAAAATATCGTCTAATGTACTTGATGCTAAAATAGACGATTCAGTATATAGGGATTTTCTTAATAAAGTGAAGAATAACTCTAACTTTAACAAAGAAAAATCAGCTGCTTATACAACAAGTTTGCAATCAGAAGAAATATATGACTACACACTGAATCTTATAGCTCCACATACTTATGACGAATGCTATGACCCATGGCCCGAAGGAATACATTTGACTTTAACAACGACATGCAATATCCCACATGTGATTGAAGTTTACGAACAAGACAAAAAAGGAAATGTCTGGTCATGGGCTGCATCCGGTACATCAAGTGCATTTTTGGAAATGGTAACTCCCAGATGGGGCTTTTACAATATACGCATAAGAGCTTTGAATCCTGGAACTATAGGCACTGCAAATATAATATACAGAGATAGTGAGGACAATTTTACAGGTATGATTGAAGATAGAGATGTACTTGTTGGAGGAAGTACACTTCCTATAAATAGAAATCTTTCTGGAAAAATTTATATGGTAACTCACACACTTAACGATGCAGGAGGTGTTCCCTTATCACTGATTGATGAAAATTTCAAAGTGATTAAAAGAACACATTTTTTACGAACATATCCTAATCCTCCTTATGAGTTCAATATTTACGACCATACAAGTTTTCTTGAGTATGAAGGTCCTTCTTCGTATATTTTTGTATATACAACAAATCCAGTTGTTCCAGAAAGATGTGCAGATATTTATTTAGGATTAGATTTCAGTAGTTCCCAAATTCGTAGTCTTTTTCCCAATTTACCTAGTAATAATTCATTTAAATCCGGTTTAATGAGTCCTATATATAATTGCATAAGTTGGTCGGTAGAGAGAACCGATTATTGGGAATGGCCAGGAGACAGAGGTTCAAGCTATTATCATCCTAATCTCCTTACCGCTTTTGACAAGTTGTATGCAGCATACGGATATACACGTTCTGGAGCAACAGCAGATAACGCAGGTATAGCATTATGGGCATTAAATGGAGAATATACTCATGCTTCAATAAGAAAAAATGCAAATACAAAGAAACCACATGGTTTTGAATGGGAAAGCAAATGTGGCAGTTTAGAAAGAGTAATGCATACCCGTGATGCCCTTGATGGGAAAAGCTATGGCAAAATTGCTCACTATTATAAGCCTACTTCCAATGTATATTCTATCAGTCAGGCCATTACAAAAGACACTGTCAATACACTTTCATTGAAAAACAGAATATCTCTGAAAGCATCCCTCCCTTCAAGAAAAATTACAGAGTTTGAAGAAGCATATTCAGCATGGAAAAAAACATGGAATAATATTGCAGTAGCAGTTTATAGCAATCCACGCAAATATGCAGAATCAAAAGAATATGCTGCATTATTGAAAGTATGCACTGAAATGGACAAAGCCAGTTGGCCATTATTCATTGAGAAATTAGCAGATGGCGATATATTTTCAATTAATCTCATAAAAGATTTAACATTTACGGATAATATAAAATTAATGGATGAAGCAAAACAAAATACTTTAAGTAAGATAGGAAATGGGCCTTTACCTTCAATGTATTCCAATTATATAAATTATTGCATAAAATTATTAGATAGTAATAAAAGAGAAATACAAGAATCGATTATTAAGGAATAGAGATGAAAATAATCACATGGCTGCTATTTACATTTATCTGCCTGCTGCCTGCAGGTAGTATGGCACAGAATAAGGTCACCTTATCCGGAAAAATCACCGACCAACACGGAACACCGGTTGCCCAAGCCACCATTGCTGTGGAAAACACCACCTCCGGCACCTATACGGACGACCAGGGGAAATATTCACTGCAAGTCACTCCGGGCAAACATACCTTCGTTGTCTCCTTTCTGGGCTACCAAACCGTGAAACAATCCCTCGACATCCGGCAGGATAAAAAACAGAACTTTACATTGCAGGAAAGTGCCGTAACGCTGAGCTCTGTCGAGGTTTACGGAAAGACCCAAACGCAGAAAGTGAAGGAAGGAGCCTTTGCCGTCAATGCACTCGACATCAAGCCGATAGTAAACTCACTGAATAACCTCAACGACCTGGTGAACCGTACAACGGGCATCAAGGTGAGAGAGGAAGGCGGGGTTGGCTCGGACTTCGACCTCTCCATCAACGGCTTGTCCGGAAATTCAATCCGCTACTTTCTGGACGGAATGCCACTGGACACCAAAGGAAGCGGTGTTTCCCTCGCCAACTTACCCATTAACATCATAGACCGGATTGAGATATACAAAGGAGTAGTCCCTGCCAGCTTGGGAACAGATGCACTGGGCGGCACCATCAATATCATTACAAAGCAGGAAAAAAAGGATTATCTGGATGTATCTTACGGCATCGGCTCCTTCCATACCCACAAGGCAGACTTGAATGCACAGTTCGTAGAAAAGAAAACCGGACTAATAGTCTGGCCCACCGTTGGCATCAACTACTCCAAAAACGATTATAGAATGAAGAATGTACAGATGCGCGACGAAAGCGGGGACAACTTCATATATGGCAATCCCAAGCGTTTTCATGACGGCTACTTCTCTCTACTGGCACAGGTGGAAGCCGGATTTGTCAACAAATCCTGGGCTGATGCTTTCTTTGTTTCCGCCTCCTATTCAAAAACAGACAAGGAACTGCAGACGGGGTCTGTTCAAAACAAAGTATACGGAATGGCAGAAAGGAATTCCGATTCCTGGAACATCTCTGCCCGCTATCAGAAGTACAACTTCATCCTGAAGAACATGCAACTGAATGCCTCCCTCTCCCACACCTGGGACCATTCCTTGACCGTGGACACTGCCTATCGGAAGTACTATTGGGACGGAGGATACATCGTGAGCCAGCGCAACGAGATTATGGGCAAAGAACCATCCATGCGCCACTACAAGCGTCCGCTCACCATCATGCGCACCAACCTGGACTATCAGCTGAATACCCATCACAGCTTTAATCTGAACTACCATTTGAGCCGTACCGGAAACGACCGCTTCGATGACCTTGATACCAGCTTCGAGCCGTCAAAAGATGTGGTTACCAAACATATCCTGGGACTCTCCTACAACCAGTCTCTGTTGGATGGCAAGATGGAAAACGTATTCTTCATAAAAGACTACATCAACCATCCCAATATCCGGCAGACCGACCAATCCAGCGTGACCGGCTCGAAGGATGTGCAAGGCTCCACCACCAAGAACTACCTGGGTTACGGTGCCGGACTCCGGTATATCATCGTGGAACCTTTATCCATCAAAGTATCCTACGAGCATAGCGTAAGACTGCCCATCGCCCGCGAGCTGTTGGGAAACGGTACCACCATCTATGCCAACGTGGCACTGAAACCGGAAAACAGCAACAACTTCAATGCCTCTCTGTTCGGCACATGGCACCCGGGCAATGGACATACATTCTATTATGAGATGAGCGGATTTTTCCGTAAGGTAGACAACTACATTCAGACCAGCATTGCCGAGAAAGAGGGTACAATGCAATATACCAACGTCCCGGCTGTCCATGTAAAAGGTGCGGAAGGGGAAATGCGCTACGACTGGCAAGGCAGACTGCAACTCGCCACAAACGTCAGCTACCAGGACACTCGCGACCAGCAGAAGTACAAGGGTGACGGAAAGCCCTCTGCCACCTATAACAACCGTGTGCCCAACCGCCCGTGGCTATTCGGTAGCGTAGAGGCTTATTATACCTTCCGCAACATTGCCCTGCCCGAAAGCAGATTGCGCCTGGGTTGTACCTATCAATGGGTACACTGGTACTTCCTGACCTGGGAAGCTTACGGCGCATATGATAACAAGGCACGCATTCCCGCCCAGCACATCTGTAATGCCGACATCACTTACTCATGGAGACGCGGACGCTATAATCTGGCTTTGGAGTGTACCAACTTCCTCGACAAGACAGCCTATGACAACTACAAGCTGCAGAAGCCCGGACGTGCTTTTTTTGCTAAATTCAGACTATTCATTAACTAATCATTTAATAATTCATTCAAAATGAGAAAATTCAAATTTACACTGATTGCCTTTATGGCTGCCATGATGGCACTGTCATTCACAGCGTGTTCCGATGATGACCCGGAACCTAATCCTAATCCCGACCCGGAAGTCAATGAGGATAACTATCACTTCGACCTATTTGTCACCGTAGACAAACACGGTGGGATGAGTAGCAAGAATACCACTATTGTCCATAGCGTCAACTCATTGGCCACAGAGCAGGGTGTCATCACTGTGAAAAGAGAAGGTTCGGAACTGGGAGATTATTCCATGGAGACTATCTCAAAAGGAAAATATTACTACCAAATACCCGCAACCAACGACCGTTTCGTAAAATATCAAATCAAGAACAATGCAGTTCAGGTTATTGCAGAACGTCCTTTCAAGGCCAACAGCTATAAGGTACGTTCCTACACACATGCCTGGATTGATGACAACACACTCGTCATCATGTCTACCAATGGTAAGAAGGACAAGATTCTTTATACGAAACTGAACGCAGAGGACTTGACTATCCTTGCTGAAGGTGAACTCAACATACCAGCCCCCACCAACTGGCTCAAACTGACAAGCTCCGGTATCCTCACCTACCGCAAATCAGACAACAGATTGTACTACTTCTACTATTGGAAAGAGACAGACGGTTTGACGAATATAGACCAGTAAGAGCCTAACTTCCATACAGCCATTATCAACCCCTCTACCATGGAAGTAGAAAAAGATGTACTCTCTCCCATCGAATGCGAAATGGCAGGAAGCGCTTACGGAGAACTGATGCAAAACTGCGTAATGTACGACGAAGCAGACAATCTCTACCTAGCTTGTTTCCACGAAGAAGATAACGCTTTTTTCAAAGGCATCCTGCTACGTATCAACAAAGGCGAAACAGAATTCGACGCTTCCTACAACGGCTATCCCAATGCCGACGGCAAATTGCTGACCATTCAATATCTGGAAGGGAACAAAGCCTTAGTGTATGCACGTAATGACAATGCCGATAGACCCGCTGCAGATAAGCAACCCGGCATCGACGCTTACTCTCACTACTACGCCATCCTCGATCTTACCACCGGAACCAAGACACGCTTAAGCTATGATGGCAAGGAAATCGGTTACAGCGGCGGTCGCTTCTCACAGCGTTCTGTCATCTTCAACAACAAAGCATACATTGGTGTAAACACTGAAGAAGATGCCAACGCCGTTATCTACATCTATGACATCAAGACCGGTAATGTAGAGAAAGGAGCCGAAGTGGACGGACGCTTCTACTTCGATATGATACGTGTCATAGAGAACGATTAAAACAAGCATCAGTATTTATGAAGAATTTGTTTGTCTTTTTATTCCTTTGTAATTTCCTCCTCCTCTGCCATGCGCACGGGGGAGGCAACTACGAGCACAGCGATATGCTTGCAAGTATGAAACCCGGCGACAAAGCCGCCCTGCTCATGGTGCACTTCGGCACTACGCACGACGATACCCGCGCCCTCACCATTGATGCCATCAACGCCAAGGCACAAGCCGCCTTCCCGGAGTTGAAGTTCCAAGAAGCCTATACGTCGCGCATCATCATCCGCCGCTTGAAAGAGCGCGGCATCACGAAGCTGACTCCACTGGATGCCATGCTGAAACTGCGCAGCGAAGGTTACACACACCTCATCGTACAGAGTACCAACATCATTGACGGAGTAGAAATGGAATCCCTCCGCCGGGATGTGGAAAGCGCACTACCCTTCTTCAAGGAAATACGTGTAGGTACTCCCCTGCTCTACTCTATCGAAGATGCAGAGAAAGTGGCAAGTATTCTGGGGAACCGCTACAACGCCCCGGCACAAAGCAAGAAAGCTACCAAAGAACACTTCGTCCTTGTGGGCCACGGCACCTATACCCCCAGTACCGCCATCTACAGTCAGATGGACTATATGCTGAAAGCAGGCGGACTGACCAATTTCCATGTGGGCACCATCGAAGGTTATCCAACCTTTGACACCATGCTGGCACAACTGAAAGCCGGGAAAGCCAAACGTGTGACCCTCATACCCTTCATGTTTGTTGCCGGAGACCATGCCAAAAACGACATTGCCGGAGAGTGGAAGGAGATGCTCGAGAAAGAAGGCTTCACCGTCAGTGCACAACTGGAAGGACTGGGACAAATTCCGGAAATTCAAGAAATATTCATTGACCATATCCGTTTCGGACTGAAGCACCGCATGCTGGACATCATGACGAAGAAGGCGGCCTATGCTGCCGGAAAAGACACAGAATAATATACCCATTAGTGGGTATTTAGTGTTCTTGAATCATCTTGTACTTTTGCAGGAAAAACGCGAACGACAATGAATGTTATCACCAAACTGATGTACTCTATTCATAGGATACTGGGCACTTTGCTCTGTATCCTATTTCTCATGTGGTTCCTCTCCGCCTTCGTGATGATGTACCACCGCTTTCCCCGTGTCAGCGCCAAAGAGAAAATGCAAAAGCTGGATATGCTCTCCCAAACCGGAGACTCACTTCCGGACATCTCCTCCGTCACAGCCCGCCTGCCCCGTGGCGTAAAGGTCAGGTCTACGATACTGAACCTCAATGCCGGACACCCCGAGTTCAGCTTTAGTACCACAAAAGGCACGCTTCATTTCCTTGCCGATTCCACCATCTCACGACCCTCTCTGGACAGTGAACACCTGCACCGGACAGCAGCTTTGTGGTGTTCTTCTCCCATTACCCGTATCGACACCCTCCACTCTCTGGACCAATGGATTCCCTTCGCTGAACTGAAAAAGGAAATGCCCATTTATAAAATATACTTTGCCGACGATGCCGGGACACAGCTCTATCTGAGTTCACAAAACGGTGAGGCCTTGCAGTTCTCCAACAGAAGCGAACGCTTCTGGGCATGGCTGGGTGCCATTCCCCACTGGGTATACTTCACCTGGCTGCGGCAGGACACCGTCCTTTGGACTAAGACCGTCATCTGGCTCACAGCTCTGGGTTGTCTCATGGTCATTGCCGGCATTTGGGTAACTGTGGATGTATGGCGTAAGACGCACCGAAGCCGCCATCCCAAGTTCTCCCCCTACCGAAAAAGATGGTATCACTGGCACTACGTCAGCGGAATCTTTTTCGGCATCTTCGTACTGACCTTCACCTTCAGCGGCATGATGTCTCTGGCAGACATTCCCGAATGGATTCATAAACCGGCACTGAAGAAAGGCAGCGCCACACGCACGCTCCATGCCCGTGCCCCACAACCGGAGGATTACCCCTTGGACTACCGCCGTGTCATAGCTGCCTATCCCCAAGCTTTGCAGATAGAGTGGCGCAACTTCCGCGAACATCCCTACTACATCGTAAAAGATAGAAAAAACGAGTATTACATCGATGCCGCCGACAGCCTGCCGCGTCCGTTACAACTCTCCGAAGAAGAAATCCTGAAAGGCGTGGAAAGCATTTATACCTCCCAGCGTGATTCTTCACAACATATCCCCGGCATACGTATCTCCCGGCTCGAACATTTCGAGACCTACTATCGCGACATGAGCAATATGTATCGCGGACGACCCCAGCTTCCCGTCTGGAAGATAACGGTGGACGACCCGGACCGGAGCGTCTATTACATTCACCCGGAAACGGGAATCATCCGCCATGTAGACACCTCCTCCCGCTGGAAATACTGGAGCTATACAGCCCTGCACCGCATGCGTCTGCCCGGTCTGAACTCCAATGCCACCCTGCGCAAGACTGTGCTTTGGGTATTGCTGCTTGGAGGTACAGCCGTTTGCATCACGGGTGTGGCGTTAAGTGTGAATTATATAAGAAGAAAATGTTGTAAAAGACAAAAACGCTATTAACGAGAATAAACTTGTATGAATAAGAAAAGACTTGGAATATTCCTCGGCAGCATAGCCCTATTGATTGTCTGCAGCTTTGCGGCCTATCAGTACTGGCTTGCTCCTACACATATACTTATTATCAACGCAACCCTGGCACAAGCTGCCGACATTGCCCTGAACAATGACTGCGCCCGGATAGAAGTCACCTGCATAAAAAAAGAAGAGGTAAAGGACCTTTCCGGCTATGATGCCATCGTGATGTACAGCAGAGGGCTATACCTTGACGACGGCCAGATTGCCGAAGTGGAACGGGTGGGTGCCAGCGGAGTACCAGTCTTTACGAATACGTTACGAAATTTCACCCTCTCCCTCAATCACAATGTTACCAATGAACAACAGCATACGCTACGGGAGTATCTCAAGAACGGCAACAAGCACAACTACCGGAATGCCTTACTCTACCTGCGCCACATCGCCACTCCCCACCGGTGGGGACACCAGGATTACGAGCCTCCCATCCCATTGCTGGAGAACATGTTCTACCACCGCGAATACGGCCGCTACTTCAGTACTCCGCAAGAGGTGACCGCCTATCTGAAAGAAAAAAATCTCTACCATGAGGACGGACGCAACCTTGCCCTGATTTCCGGACTCAACTTTCCGATGGAAGGAAACCGTGCCCACGTAGATTCCCTCATCACGTGCTTGACACAAGCAGGCTTCAATGTCTATCCTTTCACAGCCGGAGGTCAACCGCGTGCCGATATGATACGTACCCTCCATCCCGATGCAGTAGTCTACCTGCCTATGGGACGGCTGGGCAATGACTCACTCATCAACTGGCTGCACCAGGAAAACATTCCTTTATTCATGCCCTTCCCGCTGATTCAGCCCCACGAGGAATGGCTGGACCCGGATACCCCCGTCAGCGGTGGCACACTGACCGCCCGTGTAGTGGTGCCTGAGATAGATGGAGGCATGCTACCCCTCTGCATCGCTACCCAAAACGAAAACAAACAAGGATACTATCTGTACACCGCTGAAAATGAACGGATAGATGCCGTAGTGGACCATATTACCAAGTACATGTCCTTGAGAGACATGTCCAACAAAGAAAAGCGCGTTGCTATCTGTTACTTCAAGACTCCGGGAAAAGACGCCCTGCTGGCAAGCGGTATGGAAGTGATTCCTTCACTCTATAACTTCTTGAAACGCCTGCGTTCGGAAGGGTACGACGTCAGTGGACTGCCTGCTACTGTAGAGGAGTTCGGCAAGCGGATACATCGTGACGGTGCCGTCATGGGTTCGTATGCCAAAGGAGCACAAGAACAGTTTTTGAAAACGGCACACCCGATATGGCTTTCTACCGAGCAATACGAACAATGGGCACACGAAGTACTCCTTCCCGAGAAATATCAGGAAGTGACAGACAGATATGGAGATGCGCCCGGCAATCTGCTGGTAACAGAGGACAGTATTGCCATTACCTGCCTGCAATTCGGCAATATCCTACTCTTCCCCCAGCCCCGCCCGGCATTGGGAGATGATGAGTTCAAACTGGTGCATGGAATGCCGGTAGCGCCGCCCCACAGCTACCTGGCTCCTTATCTGTATATGCAAAAAGGATTCAAGGCAGATGCAGTGATTCACTTCGGCACCCACGGCAACTTGGAATACACGCCCGGAAAGAATGTGGCACAGTCGCAGGCCGACTGGTCGGATGTACTGATTGGTAACCTCCCCCACTTCTATTTCTATACCACCGGAAACGTAGGCGAGGGTATCATTGCCAAACGCCGAACACATGCCGTACTGGTCACCCATCTCACTCCGCCCTACGTGGAGAGCGGTATGCGCCAACGCTATTCGGCCTTGCTGGAAGATATTCACAAAGTGCTGGACGAAGGGACTGCCAAACACCGGGCTCTGGGAATGAACATCAAAAAAGAGGCCATGCGCCTGGGGCTGCACCGCGACCTCAATCTGGATTCCATATCCGGCGAACCCTATACAGCCGAGGAGTTGGAACGTCTGGATGCCTTCACCGAAGAGATAGCCAACGAAAAGATACTGGGTGCGTACTACACCATGAACGAGCCTTATTCTGACCGCGACCTGCTGACCACCACTCTCGCCGTCGCTGCCGACCCGCTGGCATACGAAACGGCCCGCAAGGACCGCGATAAAGGCAAAATCACCACAGAGCAGTTGCAAGACTTCACCTATATAGCCCACCACTACTTGCCTGCCGCCAGGAAAAGACTGACCGCCTTACTCCAGAATCCACCCAAGGATACTGCATCTGTAGCACCGGAGCTTCGCCCCGCCCTACTCTATCGCGAACAGTTGCTTGCCTCCTCCGTCAACGAACAGAATGCCATGGTGCGTGCACTCAGCGGAGGAACCGTATTCCCTGCGCCGGGAGGTGACCCCGTACTGAACCCGAACGTTCTGCCCACCGGACGCAACATGTACAGCATCAACGCCGAGAATACTCCCAACCCAAGGGCTTGGGAAGATGGAAAGCGATTGGCAGAAGCGACTTTAAAACAGTACATCAGCAAGCACGGCGAATATCCCCGGAAAGTAAGCTATACCTTCTGGGCAGGCGAATTCAATACGGAAGGAGCTACGCTGGCCCAGGTATTCTGGATGCTGGGAGTAGAACCCGTACGCGACGCCCAAGGCAGAGTGGTTGACCTGAAACTGGTGCCCAGTGAAGAACTGGGGCGTCCGCGCATCAATGTGCTGGTACAAGTGTCCGGACAGCTACGCGACATAGCCGGTTCCCGCTTGAAGTTACTGACCGATGCTATACGTCTGGCATCGGAAGCCGGAGATGAGACCTATCCCAACTATGTGGCATCGGGTACACTGTTGCAGGAAAAATTACTGGTAGAAAAAGGGGCTTCCCCCAAACGTGCCCGTGAAATGTCTGTGATGCGTGTATTCGGACCGATCAACAGCGGATACAGTACCGGTATGATGGCCTATACCGAGCACAGCGGCTCGTGGGAAAGCGAAAAGGAGATAGCCGAAGGATACCTCAACAATATGGGTGCCTCTTATGGGGACGACGGAAATTGGGGAGACGTCCAGGAAGGTTTGTTTGCCTCGGCACTGTCCGAAACGGATGTTGTCATCCAGCCCCGTCAAAGTAACACATGGGGCCCCATCTCCCTGGATCATGTATACGAATTTACGGGTGGACTCTCGCTCACCGTCAAAACCGTGACCGGCAAGGAACCGGATGCCTATATGGCAGACTACCGCAACCGGACCAACCGCCGCATGCAGGATGCCAAAGAGGCCATTGCCGTAGAGACACGTTCCACCATCTTGAACCCTACCTTTATACAAGAGCGGATGAAAGGCGGGGAAGGTTCGGCGCAGATGTTCGGCGAAATCTTCCGCAACATCTTCGGCTGGCACGTCATGCGTCCGTCGGCCATGGACAAAGAACTGTTCAATGACTTGTATAGAATGTATATAAAGGATGAGAATAAGCTGGGCATTCACGAGTACTTCCTCCGCGTCAATCCCGCCGCATTCCAGGCTATGACAGCCGTCATGCTGGAAAGCGCCCGCAAAGGTTACTGGAAAGCATCTGATGAGCAACTGAAAACCACTGCTTCCCTGCATGCACAAATCACACGCGAAAAAGGTGCCGCTTGTACCGAATTCGTTTGCGACAATGACAAGCTACAGTCGTTCGTTGCCGACCAGTTGGATAATAGCGAGAAGCAGACCTATACCCAGAACATGAAGGAGGTACACGAAGCATCCGCAACCGATGGCAAGGATGTCGTACTGAAAGAACACAAACTGACTTCCGAACAAACGGTACGTAAGAACAGGGTGAACGGAGTGATTGCAGGCAGTCTTGTCGTCATCACCTTCATCGGACTGGTCGTACTGTTGAAGAAAAGAAAAAAAGAATAAATAGAAACAGAGTATTATGGAATACGCCATTCATCTGTTAGCCCTATTCATCGCCCTCAATTTTCTATTAAAGGTGGGGTTCTATCCACGCTGGGGAATGTGGACGGTTGCCGCAGGCTATGCCTTTTTTGCGTGGCTGGTGACTCCATGGATGACGGAACAGTCCAAGACCGTGGTGGCAGCTTTCTTTGCCTCCCGCCCGCAGATGTTGAACTTGTCGGTATGTGTCACTCTGGAAGCCGCCGTAATGATAACTTTCTGTTTCGACTGTTTCGCAGAAATGCGTACCCGCAACACGGCCTTCAAACAAGCGGTCACCCTCTTCCTGAAGTTATACCCCGGCATACTGATAGGCGGAGTAATATGCTATGTCCTGGCACTGCTGCTTTTCACTTTTCCCGGAATAGATTTCGGCAGTCTCTCATGGATAGCAGCCGGTGTTACTTTCTTTGCAGTTTGTGCTGGGAGCCTTCTGCTGCGGCATGCTATCGGTGATAAACCACTGCGCTTGGAAGTACTGTTCATTGTTAATATTTTCATTGTTATATTGAGCATCATTGCTACGGGCTATTGAAATAAATTAAAGAATTAAAAACTAAAAAGATATATGGAAACAATCTCAAACACACTGTTCTGGATTTCAAACGGGCTGCTGGTTCCCGTCGTAGTCCTGCTGCTGCTATTCTTTCTACGTGCCATTATCCTTGCGGGAGGTTTCTTCGGCGAGTTCTACCAGCGGATGAAATTACAGAAGCAATTCACTGAAACACTGGAGAACATCATCCCAGAGAATATAGACGGACTGCTGCAGCAACTCCCATCGGCAGGCAACTCCCCTCTCCTCCGCAGCTTGTCCAAATTGTCCGCACACCGGGACGACGCTGCCTACTGCGAACACCTGCTTGCCAACTATGAAGTGGAAGCCGAGAAGGAGTTGGAACGTTCGCGTACATTCATCAAACTGGGTCCCATGTTGGGACTGATGGGTACCCTCATCCCGATGGGTCCCGCACTGGTGGGGCTGGCACAAGGAGACATCTCCTCCATGGCCTACAATATGCAGGTGGCTTTTGCCACTACAGTGGTAGGTTTGGTCATTGCTGCTGTCGGCATCATTACCCTGCAAGTGAAACAACGCTGGTATGCCCGCGAAATGAACGACTTGGAATATCTGTACAAAGTGATAAGCCGCCAAACGGCCGAAAAGGAATAACGGACTAACGATACGAAAACTATGAAGAGTAAGAGAAACAGATTACTGCACAGCGATTCGGACTCCGACCCCATGGGTACGGTAGCCAATCTTTTTGACGTAGCAATGGTCTTTGCCGTAGCCTTGATGGTGGCTCTCGTCTCCCGCTTCAATATGACGGAGATGTTTTCTAAAGAAGACTTCACCATGGTGAAGAATCCCGGAAAGGAAAATATGGAAATCATTACCAAAGAAGGGCAGGAAATCAAGAAATACACTCCCAGCGAAGACCCAAAGACCTCCGGTAAAAGAGGAAAGAAAGTGGGAGTTGCCTATCAGCTTGAAAATGGAGAGATTATCTATGTGCCGGAATAAGGGAATACAGTACCTATTAATAGCTATTTGGCCATCGCAGTATAACAACTATTAAGTATTTCACCCTCCGATAATGGTATGTACATTTGCAGCGTTATATAAAATAAAACAATATATGATAAAGAAAAGACTTCTCACAGTTCTCCTTATGGGAGGAATCATCGCCACCGGTGCCTATGCACAAGCAGAAAAAGGTGACAGCGACGATATGACCAAGAAAACTCACGAGTTGAACCCGGTCGTAGTAACGGGTACGGGTACACATCAGCGACTGAAGAACACTCCGTCTCCGGTATCGGTTATCACTGCCAACGAGATAAAGCGTGCCGGTATCACCGACTTCCAGCAGGCCTTGACCATGATGGTACCCTCGCTCTCCTTCCGTCCGAACGCGATGGGGTCCTATCTGATGATGAACGGACTCTCCAACAAGCACGTGCTGATATTGGTAAACGGACGCAAGGTCACGGGAGACATCACCGGTAACATCGACCTCAACCAAATAGACATGACCCGCGTCAAGCGCATCGAGGTGCTGAACGGAGCAGCTTCTTCCCTTTATGGTTCGGATGCCATCGGCGGTGTAATCAATATCATTACCAACGAGCCTAAAGATGTGGTAGCCTTCAGCAGCAATAGCAGCTATACGAGAAAGAATCAATTCTCCCAAGGCTTGAATCTGGACATCGCCCAAGGAAAAATAGGGTCCTATACTTCCTATAAATACGACCACTCCGACGGTTGGCAAAACAGCCGTCTGACAGAAGACGGAGAAGACATCATCGAAACGATTGCCCCGCTCTCCCTGGGCTACAGCTCGAATAACTTTTCGCAGAAGTTTACCTATGATGCTACGGACCGGCTTTCCTTCTATGCCAACGGCGGATACTACAACCGCGGACTCGAACGTCCGGTAGAACGCGAAGACATCACCGGCGGAAGCAAGTACAACACTGCCTACGAAGGTTACAACTGGGGGGCAGGCGCCAAATACAAACTGAGTAAACGCAACGTTATCCAGTTCGACTATTCAGGAAACAATTACGCATCACGCTACAAATACCTGATAGAAAACAGCGGATACCTGCCCGGACAGTATGCGCTTACCAAGCTTCAGAAATTCCATGATGCCGAGTTGAAAGGTATCTTCGGTTTTACAACCAACAGCACTACGGTGTTCGGTGTAGACTATCGCCGTGAAGTACTCCGCCGTCCCGACTCCGATTTGGACAAAAGTGTCTATACGACATCAGCCTACGGCCAGCATGAAGTGAAGCTATGGAACCATCTGACCGGTGTTGTGGGTGTACGCTACGACCATCACGAACAGACGGGCGGACGCTTCACCCCCAAAGTGGCAGCCATGTACAACATAGGCAACTTCAATGTACGTGCCACCTATGCTGCCGGATTCCGCGCTCCGGGAATTGACGAGCTCTACTACCACATGTTCAAGAAGACAATGGGTACACGAGCCACCATCTCATTGGGTGACGAGAACCTCGACCCCGAACGCAGCAACTATTACTCCATCAACATGGAATACCGCACCAACCGTTTCAGTGCTTCCGTCACCGGCTATCTGAACTATGTAAAGAACATGGTAACTTCCAAATCCACTAAATTCGATGACCTACCGGAAGCAGAGCAGAACCAGTTGCGTGAAGAGTTCCCCGAAATCGGTGACCTTTCATCTACGAAAAACCTAAGTGTCAAGAACTACTTCAATTTCGAGAAAGCTACCGTCAAAGGCTTTGAAGTGAACTTGAACGGCAATCTGTTCCCGGGCTTCACCCTGGCCGGAAACTATACCTACGCCTATGGACGCGGTCTGAACGAAGGAGGCGAATGGCAAAACATCGAACGCAGCATACGCCATACAGCCACCATCACCGGAAACTATACACACAGCTGGAGCGACTATACCTTGAACCTCAACCTGAACGGTCGTCTGCAAAGCAAAGTCTATTATCCGGGTGACGCGGACGGCAATGCTCCGGGCTACGGCATCTGGAACCTCAATACCCGCCATACCTTCGACGGCTTCCGCAACTTTGTCATCGAACCGGGCATCGGCATAGACAATATCTTCAACAAGAAGGACAACCGCCCGCTGAACAAGAACTTCGCCTTGTATTCTCCGGGACGTTCGGTAGTAATCAGCCTGGCACTCAGACTAAAATAATCTCTCCATAACGCATTTAGAAACAACAACAATTATGAAACATTTTTTCATCACTCTCTATTTACTCGGCATCAGCCTCTTCTCCTCCGCACAACAAGAGGAGAAGGCGGCTCTGCTCATCACCCATTATGGCAGTTCGGACCCTCAGACACGTGCCTTGACGCTCGACGTCGTGACCCGTGAGGCACAAGAAGCCTTTCCGCAGTTTACAGTGCGCGAAGCATACATCTCGCCGATTGTACGAAAAAGACTTGCCAAGGAGGGTGTGTACAAAGACAGCCCTACGGATGCACTGCTGAAACTTCGCGCCGAAGGCTACCGGACCATCTACGTCCAGAGCACCACCTTGATAGAAGGCAGTGAGATGACCTCCGTCCGCAGGGATGCAGACAAGCTCCGTCCCTTCTTCAAGGAGATAAAAGTGGGAAATCCCCTGCTCTACTCCGTCGAAGACTGCGAGAAGGTAATCGGTATACTGACCGCCGAACAGCCGGAAAAGAAAGAAGACATTGTCTATGTGGGGCACGGCAACCAGCTACCCAGCACGGCTACTTACACCATGCTCGACTTCATGATGAAAGCCCATGGACTGAAGAACTTCCACGTCAGCACCATTGAAGGATATCCTACCCTGGACGCAACCCTGCTGCAACTGAAAGAGACACGCCCCAAGAGCGTGACATTGGTTCCGTTGCTGTTGGTATGCGGCAACCATACCAAGGAAGATATTGCCGGCGTGTGGAAGACGGAACTTGAAAAGCAAGGCTATCAAGTGAATGTACGCATGCAGGGACTGGGCGAAAACAAAGCCATCCGCCAGCTCTATATGGAACACATCAAAGCTATGCTAAAAGATTGATAACCAGCAAGCGTAAAAGGGCTACACCTTTTACATACCAAGGCTACACCCTTTGCTCCGGATGGCTACACCATTTCGGACAAAGGGTGTAACTCTTTTCAATGTACACAGATTACGGACATTTGTAACCATATTACGGATTCCTCCTCCTGCGATATGGAACTTTCCGGATTATTCTCTACATTTGTACAAAACTAACAGGAACGTTTATGGAAGAAGTAATCAAGCTCAATGCAGTAGACCAATACAACAAGATGTTCGGTCTCGAAACCCTGCACCCGCTGGTCAGCGTAGTCGACTTGTCCGAAGCCACCGGATACCCCAGACATTTCACGTTGAACTATGGCGTATACGCCCTTTTCCTCAAAAACACCAAATGCGGAGATATACGCTATGGAAAACAGTTTTACGATTACCAGGAAGGCACGGTAACCAGCTTCGCCCCGGGCCAGGTGACTGAGGTCAACATGCTGGAAGGTATGCAGCCCAGCGCCTCCGGCCTGCTGTTCCACCCCGACCTGATAAAAGGCACCTCGCTGGGACAAGGAATAAAGCAGTATTCCTTCTTTTCCTATTCCTCTACCGAGGCACTGCATTTGTCCGAAGACGAGAAAAAAATCTTCCTCGACTGTCTGAAGAAGATTAAGATGGAAATCCAACGCCCCATCGACAAGCACAGCAAGGGTCTGATTGCACGCAACATCGAACTGCTGCTGGACTACTGCATGCGTTTCTACGAACGCCAGTTCATCACCCGCTCGGCAGCCAACAAAGATATCCTGATGAAATTCGAAGCACTGATAGACGACTATTTCCAGAGCGACAAACCGCAGACCGAAGGACTGCCTTCCGTGAAATACTTCGCAGACAAAGTGTTCCTCTCCTCCAACTATTTCGGAGATTTGGTGAAGAAGGAAACCGGAAAGACGGCGCAGGAATATATCCAGAACAAAATCATCGACCTGGCCAAAGAAATGATTATAGGAAGCGGGAAGACGGTCAGCCAGATTGCCTATGAACTGGGATACCAGTATTCGCAGCACTTCAACCGCGTGTTCAAGAAGAACGTAGGCTATACTCCGAGCGAATACCGGCACTTGCAGGTTTAGACAATAAAGTTTCACCACAGATTACGCGGATTAGCACAGAGTTTTTTCGGTTTCATCAAATATAAGTTCTATCTTTGTATGCCAATAGAACATATGGATATGAAACACCCCAAAATAATTGTTGCCGGCATCGGACCGGGCAATGAATCGGATATAACTCCCGCCGTAATTTCCGCTTTGCAAGAATCAGATGTAGTGGTGGGATATAAGTATTATTTCCAATTTGTAATCCCTTATCTCCACCCCTCAACAACATGCATAGATACCGGCATGAAGCGTGAGCGCGCCCGTGCCGAGCAGGCTTTCGAGCTGGCAGAGCAGGGAAAGACGGTCTGCGTCATCAGTTCCGGGGATGCGGGCATCTATGGTATGACGCCGCTTGTCTACGAGATGAAGCGGGAAAGGAACAGCAACGTGGAAATCGTTTCGCTGCCGGGCATCAGCGCTTTCCAAAAGGCAGCCTCACTGCTGGGAGCTCCCGTGGGACATGACTTCTGCGTCATCTCCCTTTCAGACCTGATGACTCCCTGGGAACGTATTGAAAGACGTATCACCGCAGCCGCTGCCGCCGACTTCGTGACGGCAGTCTACAACCCCAAAAGTGAAGGACGCTACTGGCAGCTTTACCGCTTGAAAGAACTCTTTCTGCAGGAAGGACGCTCACCGGAAACACCCGTGGGATATGTACGCCAAGCAGGACGCCCGGAACAAGCGGTACACATCACCACGCTGGGAGATTTCAATCCCGAAGAGGTGGATATGTTTACAGTCGTATTGATAGGCAACTCACAGTCCTACGAATGGAACGGAGCCTTCATCACTCCGCGCGGCTATTACCGGGACACGAATACCGAAGCCACGGGCATCGGGCAAGACATCATGATTCGCAGTTTCCGTACCATCGAAAAGGAACTGAAGAACAAGCATATTCCCCTCGACCATAAATGGGCTTTACTCCATGCCATACATACCACCGCCGATTTTGAAATGGAGCATCTGCTGCATACGGACGAAGGTGCCGTGGCTTCCTTGTATAAAGCCATCGAGAAAGGCGGAATCAAGACGATTGTCACAGACGTCACGATGGCAGCCAGCGGTATCCGCAAAGGAGCTTTGCAGCGGCTGGGCATAGAGGTGAAATGTTACCTCGGCGACCCGCGCACGGCGACGATGGCTGCAGAGAAAGGCCTCACCCGTACCCAGGCAGGCATCCGCCTGGCTGTGGAGGAGCATCCCGATGCTTTCTTTGTATTCGGCAATGCACCTACGGCACTTATGGAACTCTGCGACCTGATACGTAAGGGCAAGGCACATCCGGCGGGCATTGTTGCCGCACCGGTAGGCTTTGTGCATGTGCAGGAGTCCAAACACATGGTGAAACCCTTTACGGAAATACCCAAGATTATCGTAGAAGGACGTAAGGGAGGCAGCAACTTGGCTGCCACGCTGGTGAACTCCGTGTTGTGCTACAACGATGCGGAGCAGTTGCGCCCGGGCAGGGATGTGTAAGTGAAAAGAGACATTCCATAACATTACTTGTTACGACCGATAACATTACTTGTTATGCCCCTTTACATTACTTGATATTTTCATAAGATTACCCGTTGAATGAAACACAGATTTATAATCATAGGAATGGATGACAACCGTTCCCCCTTCTTTCCACCGGAAGCACTGGCGCAGATACGGAAGGGGAAGGTTTTCTCCGGTGGCATACGGCATAAGGAGATTGTCGGTCCTCTGCTGCCTGCCGGGGCCGAATGGATTTCCATCACCGTACCGCTGGACCGCGTCTTTTCCCGTTATGAAGAAATATTTGCCCGCTTCGAAGAGACGGCGACGGACGACTCCATCATTGTATTCGCTTCCGGCGACCCGTTGTTCTTCGGTTTTGCCAATACCATAAAGCGCAAGCTTCCCGGGGCAGACATTCTGCTCTATCCCGCTTTCAATTCCTTGCAGACATTGGCACACCGCCTCGTCATGCCGTATGACGACATGCGCACCGTCTCCCTGACAGGACGCCCCTGGCAGGAGTTCGACCGTGCCCTCATAGAGCGTGCCCCCAAAATAGGCATCCTCACCGACCGCGAACATACCCCGGCCACCATTGCCGCCCGCATGCTGGAATACGGGTACTCCCACTACACACTATACATCGGCGAGCATCTCGGCAATCCCGAAAAGGAACGCATACGCCGGATGACACCCCAGGAAGCGGTTTCCGGTGACTTCGAACATCCCAACTGCCTGCTGCTGGACAGCCATCTCGGACAATGCCGCACAAACTCCCTGCACGGTAGCGAAGCCCCAGACTTTCCAGTCCGTCCCTTCGGCATCCCCGATGAAGAGTTTGCACATCTTGACGGACGCGCCCGCATGATAACCAAGGCTCCCATCCGCCTGCTCACCCTGCAGGCATTGGAACTGAACCGCCGCCGCGTCTTCTGGGACATCGGTTTCTGTACCGGTTCCGTCTCCATCGAAGCCCGCCTGCAATTTCCCCATCTCGCCGTCATCTCCTTCGAGATACGCCCCGAAGGAAAAGAGCTGATGGACACCAACTCCCGCCGCTTCGGCGCACCGGGCATTACGGCGGTAACCGGAGATTTCCTGCACACCGACCTCACTCCCTTTGCCCGCCCCGATGCCGTCTTCATCGGTGGACACGGCGGACATCTGGAGGAAATGATAGAGAAAGTGAAACAAGTGCTGCACCCCGAAGGCTGCATCGTCTTCAACTCCGTATCGGCAGAAAGCAAGGAGGCGTTCTGCCGAGGAATCGAGCGGAACGGAATGGTGCTCCACCCTTCCACCCATATCGCCTTGAACGAATATAACCCCATTGAAATTATGAAAGCCACGCTTTCTTAAACATACCCATTATGAAAACAGCTATTATTCTAATCTCCGAAGCCGGTTTGAGCATAGCCCAATCACTGCTCAACGAACTTCCCGACTCCGAAATCTTCACCCTCAGGCACGAAGAGGGATGCACACATATAGAATCCGCCGGCAAATTCACAGCGGAAAACTTCAACCGCTATGATGCCTTTGTCTTCATTGGCGCCATGGGAATCTGTGTCCGCACCATCGCTCCTTGCGTGAAGAACAAATATACCGACCCTGCCGTCCGTACTTTCCGGACACATCGGAGGAGCCAACGAACTGACCCACCAGGTAGCGAATATCCTCGGGGCCGAACCGGTAGTCACCACGCAAAGCGACTGCACCGGTCTATGGGGACTCGATACCCTGCCCCAACGTTTCGGGTGGTTTCCGGTCATCAACGCCGAGCCCTCCACCCTCCTGTTGGCAGAACTTGCCAAGACGCCCGAAGAGAAAAAAAGAGTATGCATGAACGAGCATATCAGCCTCTTCGTTTCCGGCAAGCCCACCGCCCTGCTGCTCACGGTGCGCAATGAAGGTACGGACTGGATGGAGGCGCACCTGCCGCCTCATGTAGAAGTATTCTACCGGGTGCAGGACATTAAACCTTCACGCTTCAAACTGATTCTGTGCGTATCTCCCCAAGTCCCCAACTTCCCGGAAATGCCTATGATATGCTACGTGCCCTGTGTCGTACACCTCGGCATCGGCCTTGCCCGGCTGGCAGGTCCCGTGCGGAAAGTGGAGAAAGAGATTATGAACACGCTGAAGGAATACGGCATCATGCCCCAAAGCATCGCCTCCATCTCCACGATTAAAGCCAAAAGTGACGAACCGGTAGTGAAAGCGCTCCAAAAGAAGTTCCCAGTCTACTTCTATACAGCCGAGGAACTGGCAGAGATAGAGGTGCCCCATCCCAGCAAAACCGTCATGAAGCACATGGGCACCCCCAGCGTCAGCGAAGCCGCCGCCTTGCTGAGTGCAAACAACTCCCGGCTGCTAGTGCCCAAAAAGAAAGGAGAGAACTATACCGTGGCCGCCGCCCTCGACATAAGAACTGTGCGCCAGGGCCACATCGAAATAGTGGGTGCCGGCCCGGGCGACCCGGACCTGGTTTCCGTACGCGGACGCCAAATGCTGGAACGCGCCGACCTCATTCTGTATGCCGGCAGTCTCGTTCCCAGGGAGCTGACTCTCTGTGCCAAGGCCGGAGCTACCGTACTCAGCTCCGCTTCCATGGATTTGGAGGAACAATTTGAAGTGATGAAGAAGTTCTATGACAAGGGAAAATTCATCGTACGCCTGCATACGGGTGACCCATGTATCTATGGTGCCATTCAGGAACAGATGAACTACTTTGACCAGCACGGTATGAGCTACCACATCACCCCCGGCATATCCTCCTTCCAGGCGGCAGCAGCTGCCTTGAAGTCGCAGTTCACCATTCCGGAAAAAGTGCAAAGCATCATCCTAACACGCGGCGAAGGACGTACGCCCATGCCCGAACGCGAAAAGCTACATCTCATGGCACGCTCACAAAGTACCATGTGCATCTTCCTCAGTGCAAGCATTGCGAAGCAGGTGCAGGAAGAACTGTTGCAGGAATATCCGGAAACTACCCCCGTAGCTGTCTGCTACCACTTGACATGGAAAGACGAACAAATATTCAGGGGGGAACTCAAAGACCTTGCCAGAATAGTGAAGGAAAATAACCTCACCTTGACAACCATGATTGTCGTAGGCGAAGCCATCGGCAACCGTGAAGGTCTGTCACGGCTCTATGCACACGAGTTCAAGCATCTGTACCGGAAATAAATCAACGATTAATCACCCATAAACATTCAAACATGATATTAATATTTGGCGGAACCACCGAAGGACGCATAGCCATCCAAACCCTTGAAGAAGCCGGAAAAACTTTCTACTATTCTACCAAAGGGGATGAGCAGGACGTACTTCTGCATAATGGCATCCGCCTGCAAGGCGCGATGGATGCAATAGAAATAGAAACATTCTGTGCACAGCATCACATAAAGCTGCTGATAGACGCCGCGCACCCCTTTGCCACACAGCTGCATGAGACTCTGGAACAAGTCTCCGTGGAATCGAATATCCCCGTCATCCGTTTCGAGCGTATCTTCCCGAAACGCGATGAAGAACACATCACCTGGTGCAGGGATTATGACGATGCCATCGAGAAGATACAGAAAGAAAAGATTTTCATCTTACTTGCACTGACCGGCGTACAGACCATAGGTAAGCTGAAGCCTTTGTGGCAGAATGCCTGCTGTTACTTCCGCATCCTCGACCGTGACAGCTCGCGCAAGCTCGCCCGGGAACAAGGTTTCTCCGAGAAGAACCTCTACTACTACACGCCCGGAGAAGACGAGCAAGTCCTGATGAAACAGCTTCATCCCGAAGCCATCCTCCTCAAAGAAAGCGGGATATCGGGCGGATTCTGCGAAAAGGTGGAAGCTGCCCGGCAACTGGGTATACGCATCTTTGCCATCTGCCGCCCCAAGACATCCGACAAGTTTATCTGTGTAAACGGCGAGCATGGCCTGCGCCGCATAATCGAGAAACATTTACCCGACTTCTTCCCCCTGCGCAGCGGACTGACCACCGGAACATGTGCCGCCGCTGCCGCCGTAGCCGCCACCTGGGATGTATTCAATATCTACTTCAAAAAGCGTCCTACGGAATTTCCGGTAGTTCTTCCCAACGGAGAAACCATCCAGGTTCCCGTAGAGCCTCAGCACCATATTCCCCACTCCGACCTTCTGGAAAACGGTGACGGCATGTTCGAGACAAGCGCTACCGTCATCAAGGATGCCGGCGACGACCCGGACATCACCAACGGAATGAAAGTTGTGGCCAATATAGCCATACCTTTCCGCATAGACGACCCGCTGCCGGAAGACACTCCCCAGGACGACTACAACATCATCGTCTGCGGCGGCGAAGGCGTAGGTGTCGTCACCATGCCCGGTCTGGGACTTGAGCTCGGTAGCTCTGCCATCAACGACACCCCACGCGAAATGATAAAGAAGAACGTCAAGCTATGGCTTGAACGCCTCCATATTGCCAAACAGCCCAATCCTATTCTCATTACCATCTCCATCCCCGGTGGAGAAGAAATAGCCAAACGCACCTTCAATCCCCGCCTCGGTATCGAAGGAGGCATTTCCATTATCGGGACCTCCGGCATCGTGAAGCCATTCTCCTCGGAAGCCTTCATCAATTCCATCCGGAAGTCCATGGAAGTGGCAAAGGCAACCCGGAACCCTCGTATCGTCATCAGCTCCGGCGCAAAGAGCGAACGTTTCATCAAGGCGTATTATCCCGACCTCCCCCCCCAGGCTTTCGTGCATTACGGCAACTTTATCGGCGAAACCTTGAAAATAGCAGCCGAAGAGCAAGTACCGCACGTCACCCTCGGCGTGATGATGGGAAAGGCCGTGAAACTGGCCGAAGGCAATCTGGATACCCACAGCAAGAAAGTGACCATGAATAAGGAATTCATTCAAGACCTGGCACGCCAGACGGGATGCAGCGAAGAAACACTTGCCGCCATCGGACAGATGAACCTGGCGCGCGAACTCTGGGACATCATTCCCGAAGAGCTGCTGGAAAAGTTTGGCAAGGCACTGATTGAGCTCTGTCACCGGCACTGTGCCCCCTTACTGCCCAATGGCGAACTAACAATATTACTCATAACCGAAAACGGAAAAATTTACTCATGAAGAAGAAGATAATCATTACCGTCTGTATGGCAATGACCGTACTGACCGGTCTGGCACAAAGCCCGCTGTCCTTTCATGCAAAAGCAGGAATCGGTACCTCCCATTTTCATGGAAAACACTCCAGTAGTGACACCCAAATAGCTTACAAAGCTGGTGTCGGTACAGAATATGTCCTCAACAAGACCTGGGTGCTGCAATCCGCATTGGAGTTTGTGTCCATCGGCGGTAAAGACGAGATAAGCCACATCGGCAAGGCCAAAATGCATGAACTGTATCTGCAAATCCCCCTCATGATAGCGGCCCGCCTCCATCTGGGCAGGGATTATCATGCCTCGCTGAGCGTCGGCCCTTATGCGGCCATAGGCGTGGCAGGCAAGACCTCCGGCGAGACCTACGATTATAGCAGCAGCAGTATGCAGGGAGGATACCAGTTCAAGATAGACACTTTCGGCAGTATGGTAGACGGGAAAATGGGTAACAACCGTTTCGATGCAGGTATTGCCCTGGGACTTACTTTTGAATACAGAAGATTCATCATCGGTGCAGAGACACAAGTGGGACTGGTAAAAGTCAATGAGCAGATAAACCAGATGATAGGTCATTCGGAAGAAGGAGGATATTTTCCCAAGAACTTCGCCGCATTCTTTACGCTGGGGTACCGGTTCTGGTAAGGGAACATTTTGCCATACAGAGTTGTTTAGTATACAAACAGATACTCAACAATATAAACTGAATAATATGGCAAAAAGAATTCCTATCCTGCTGGCAGCAATGACAGCCCTCACCTTCGCCCCTCAAACAGCAGAGGCATGTACCGGTATCACCCTGACGGCCAAAGACAATGCGCACGTCGTAGCTCGCACCATCGAATGGGGAGGCAGTGAGCTGAACAGCCAGTACGTCATCGTACCGCGCGGTTATTCGCAACAATCACTGACACCCGGAGGCAGTCTGTCCGGCATGGAGTTCACCTCACGCTATGGCTACGTAGGCCTGGCAGTGGAGCAAAAGGAGTTCGTGGCCGAAGGTCTGAATGAAGCCGGGCTCTCCGCCGGGCTGTTCTACTTTCCCGGATATGGCAAATATGAGGAGTACGACCCCACACGAAAAGCGTCGAGCATAGCCGATTTACAATTGGTATCATGGCTGTTGGGAAGCTTTTCTACTGTGGACGAGGTAAAGGAGGCTATTGAAAATGTGACGGTCATAGCCATTGACCCACGCACCTCCACCGTACATTGGCGGATTGCAGACAAGACCGGCCGCCAACTGGTATTGGAGTTCATCGACGGACAGCCCCGTTTCTATGAAAACAAACTGGGAGTATTGACAAACTCCCCCGGCTTTGACTGGCAGATGACCAACTTAAACAATTATGTGAACCTCTACCCGGGCAGTGCCAAAAGCAAATCGCTGGGCAATGTGACTATAGCCCCTTTCGGTTCGGGAAGCGGCTTTTTGGGAATTCCGGGAGATGTGACTCCCCCTTCCCGCTTTATCCGTGCCGCTTTCTACCAGACTTCTACACCACCACAGAATACCGCACAGGAAACCGTTCTCCAATGTTTTCAGATACTGAATAACTTTGATATACCCGTAGGCATCGAGTTTCCCCTCGGCCAGGTTCCTGCCAATATTCCAAGTGCCACCCAATGGACATCGGCCACAGATATGACAAACGGTATCATCTACTATCGCACCATGTACAACAGTACAATCAGAAGCATTGATTTGAGACAGATAGACTTCGGGCGCATCGAGTACCATGCAGCTCCCCTCGATAAAGTGAAGCGGCAACCGATAGCTCCCGTGAAAATTGAATAGGGACGCAGAAACTTCAAGATTGCCGCTGTTGCAGTTGTTCCGCCTCCTTCCTCTTCATCTCCGCCAGCACCCCGCAGGTCAATGGAATGGCGAGGAAGAAGGTCAGCATGTCCGACGCCGCCTGGCACATTTCCACCCCTTTCAGTCCTAAGAAATAAGGAAGAATGAAGATGAGGGGGATGAAGAACAGCCCTTGACGGGCAGAGGAAAGTATCGTAGCGCGTACGGGCTTGCGGATAGTCTGCAGCATCATGTTGCTGACCACAATCCATGCACCCAACGGATAGGTGATGAACTGCCAGCGCAATGCTGCCGCACCGGTAGCTACAACAGCAGGGTCTCCCTTGCGGAAGATGGAGACAATCTCCTCGGCATATCCCATACCTGCCACCGCACAAACCAGCAAAAAGAAAAAGCCTACCTTCACACAGAACCAGAATCCTTGGCGCACTCTGGCATACAGCCCGGCACCATAATTGAATCCGCATACCGGTTGGAAGCCTTGCCCGAAACCAATTAGGAAAGCATTGATAAACATAGAGATACGCGTCACAATGGACATCCCTGCAATAGCTGCGTCACCATATGCACCGGCCGCCACGTTCAGCAAAATGGTTGCCACGCTTGCCAGTCCCTGCCGGGTGAGTGACGGAGTTCCACCCCCAATAATTTCCTTGATGAAAGCCAGTGTAGGCGTAAAGTTTCTGTAACGTATACGTATATTTCCTCCTCTGCGCCCCATATATAGCAAAAGGATGAAACTACATATCTGGCTGACTACTGTGGCAAGTGCGGCACCGGATATGCCCATATCGCATACAAAAATCAGGATAGGGTCGAGCACCACGTTGATGACCGCCCCACTCACAATCCCCACCATGGCATACGCCGCATTACCTTGAAAACGTATTTGGTTATTCAGCACCAATGAGGCGGTCATAAAAGGAGTACCCAGCAGAATGATTCCCAAATAGCGCTCCGTATACGGAAGAATAGTAGGCGTCGACCCCAAAGCAAGGGAAAGCGGTGTAAGGAACAGCAATCCCAGCACAGCCAGAGCCGCTCCGATAAACAAGGCAAAAAAGAAGCCGGTGGATGCCATCTTCTCGGCACTCTCCGTTTCCTGCGCCCCCAACTTACGGGAGATGTAGTTCCCCGAACCATGACCGAAGAAGAATCCCACAGCCTGGATAATGGACATCACAGAAAACACGATACCTACGGCAGCCGTAGACTGGGTATTTATTTTACCCACAAAATAGGTATCTGCCATGTTGTAGAAGGACGTCACCAGCATGCTGATGATGGTCGGCACAGCCAATGACGTAATCAGCCGGGGGACCGGAGTCGTCGTTAAGTGGACATAATTATCCTTTGCAGAATGGTGCATCATAGGGAATGGAATGACAAGACTATTTGCAGCAATTTCTCAATGGAGTACACTGTTACCGGCTCCTTGCCCGGTCGATGGAATACGAAGCTGCCGTCTCCCTTCAAATCTCCGGTTTCGATATAAATCTCCGATTCAACATTCCGGTTTGCCAGAATCCCGTTTCTCTGGAGTGCCTTGCGCACCATGGCATACTTCTGCCCGTGGCCCGCCAAGCGTATCTGGGAGGTATATTCATTGGCTACCCTGAACAGTCCCGTTTCCAAATCAAAGGCAATACCCTTACGGGCAAAGAAGTTGCTCAGGCTGCCGTTCAACGAAAGGTCCTCGGGCGTACCGATAGTTACGCCGTTCACCTTGTCCATCAGCCATATTTTGTCCGCTATCTGCAGGGCCAGTTCCAGGTCGTG
>OHLH01000430.1_pt1 | contig 28766 bp, 35 predicted proteins | sample 1569061 | NCBI WGS metagenome assembly OHLH01 (sample SAMEA3879603, study PRJEB24766) | human gut metagenome | biome: human-associated habitat; feature: feces | place: USA | collected 1985/1987
AAAAACCTGTGATTATAAACCCGATAAATCCTATCCAGTACATAGCAGATAGGTCCTGATTGAAGTGCATCACCAGTACGGACAATGCACATAAGACAAGTAGTATTTTCATGTGATTATTATTTTGGAAGCTCCCCTGAGCCAATTCGATTGGCGACATCACGTCTTATTCAGGGGATTTACTTAACTTTGAGGTGTCTAATCAAAAAATTAAGTATCATGAATAAATTTATTGAGATTCCAGTAAATGGAGAAAAGCATCTGATTAACACTGATTGGATTCAGTGTATAATCCCTTTAGAGAACGGGAGCAGAATTATATTAGCCGATAGCAAAGTAGACATTGTCACAGAAATGCCATACAAAGAGCTTAGCGACATCATTATGTCTGCTCTCGGATTATAATCTCTTTTCTATAAATTGGAATAGAAAATAGCTTTATCACAATAACTGATTCCTTGTCAGTTACACCATTTATAACGTAGCCAGGCCTTACTTGCTGCATTATCATTTGTTTTTCAATGATTGCTTTCATGTTACTTGAGAATTTTGGGGTTGTTATTACAGATAAAACTTACGATTTACTTCTTGTCCTCAGCAACTTCCTCAAGAAGTAACTTTTTAAGTTCTTTCATTCCTTGATCGCACTCTTCCATCTGCTTTTTATGTATTTCTTGGAGGGCTGCACTAAAAGCATCAAAGTATGCTAAAACAAGTTTTTCAATGTAATAAGAGAACATAACAATATAGATTTTAAGTTTAAAAATTCGTACTCCGATAAGCTCTCTCTGCTCTTCCCACCGGAGTTATCAGCTACTATTCTTCACTGCATGACCGTTCGGAGTTTTCTATTGCAACTTGCATAAGGTTGACACTCCATCAAGAATATATTATCTTTGCCAAGATTAAAATTTACAACTATGAAGATACCTTGTCCTTTATGTGGCAAAATTCTACCGAGATTCGAATCTATTCTAATACACATAAAACGTGTACATCCGAGTATCAGTGCTGAGAAAGCGTTGAAACTGGCTTATCATGCAAATCCTATAGGATTGAAATCCAAAAAGAAAAGAAATTCTTCTGATCGTTTCAAAAAGGAAAGGAATATCTTATTAGGAATTTCTCCTGGATATAAAAAAGAAAAGACTCATTCTATACATTGGAAATCTGTTATCAAAACTCCATGCAAGTAGATAAACGTGTATGGCCGCCCTTCATCTCCATATACTTTATACCCGTTTTAGGACTGTTCGGGACGTTTATGTCGTAACCTATGTTACCTAGTAGCTACTCTATCACTGACGTATCAGGTCAAACGGCTTTCACCGGGATAGGTAGTGGAAACACGTCAAAGAACTCCTTCATGCTCCCTATCTCCGCATCAAAGGGTAGGCTCTGTGGCCGGATAGGGAAATCCGTTATCCTGATTAATCTCCGCAATATTTGGAACCCAGGTAACCGCTGTTATTGTCCGGATAAATGGCTGCTTCCGTTACGCCTGACCAGTCGTAGCTGACAGCCTTGCAAGCTGACTGCAATCCGGCTAAAGGCTCTCTCTTCGTATCCATTGCCTTCTTCATTGAAACCTGGAGCTTTGCAAGTCTCCATGTGGATTTCAGGACTTCACCGAAAGTCTTTCCCTTCTTCTTAGCGACATACTTATATGTTCTCCAAGCATCCTTCATAATCTGTTTCAAATCATACATTCTCATGGCGTTACCTCCTTTTAGTTATCACTTTTATTTGGCGGTTTCCCGTTTTTTCGTTTCCTTTGTTTATTGTTTATTGTTTGATGTTGCAAAGATACTAACAGTTAGCACAGATGCAAACTTTTGCGAGTTAAAAGTTAGTTTATTTACAACATTTAACTAACTGTTAGTATTAACTGTTTATGGAAGCTTGGGAACGAATACAAAAAATTATGGATGAAGAAGGGTTAAATAAAAACTCCTTCAGCAAAGCTATTGGCATTTCAAACAATGTCACTATAACCCGTATTATCAACGAAAAACGCTCCCCATCAAGGAGTACATGCGAAAAAATAGTCTCCGCTTTTCCCAAATACAGCCTTACATGGATACTAACCGGAGAAGGGAATATGCTAACCGATACAACATCTCTTGACGAAGCATCCCCCATTGATGAACCAATCATACTACGTGTACCTCTCGTGAGCCAATACGCACAAGCGGGATACCTCTGCGGATACGCAGATGCAGCATACATGGCAACACTGCCTACCATACCATACATAGTAGACCATGAAGCCCAAGGCCACTACGTTGCCTTTGAAGTGAAGGGAGACAGCATGAACGATGGAACAGAGGAAGCCATCCTGGAAGGTGACCGCCTGCTGTGTCGGGAAATCATGCCGCACCTGTGGGCCGACAGCAAGCTGCATATCAGAAAATGGGACTTCGTCATCGTGCATACTGAAGGAATACTGGTGAAGCGTATCATTGACCATGACGTGAAGAACCACACCATCACGATACATTCCCTGAACTCGATGTACCCAGACAAGGTCATCAACCTTGCCGATGTGAAGCAGATATTTAATGTGATAGAATTACAAAGACCGAGAAGAAGATAAAAACGTATAAATCATAAAGGATATGTTTACATTCATCATCATCTTATGCTTATTTATCGGTTTGCCAATATGGTTTTCTTTTCATTACTATACAAAGTACAAGAAGCTGAAGGAAGCCTATGATGCTCTGCTCATAAAGATGAAATACTCCGAAACAGAGAGGAAATCTGATACAGACCTGAAAGAGTTGAATGAAAAACTTTCTTCCCTCCAGAAAAAGTACGATTCTTTGTACAATTACACATTGCAAAAGGAAAAGCCTGCAACAGAAACAAAAAATAAACCATCCTCATATACAACGACAAACATAAAATACTCTGCCCAGGAAATAATTGAGAGGAAAGATGATTTCGTCGGATGGGAAAAGGATGGAACACTTCTAAAATTAAAGATAAAAAAGGCAGTAGTGGGTGAAGTCGATTATGAACCAAGATGCAACTACGTCAACAAAGGATGGAATACTCCAGAAATAATAGAAGCAAATGCACAATGCTGCACTGTGACTGTCGGAGATGCATACATTCAGTTGAGGTCTCCACAAAAAGGAATCGTGTACTATGAAGGAAAGACGTCCCTTGTACCTGGAGATACCGTTCTAACCATTGAAACTGATGCTGCAAAGGTCGATGCATTTGAAAAAGAACTGATAAAAGAAAAACTGTTACAGAAAAAACGCAAGCAAGACCTTGAGAAAATAGCGTTGCAGGAGCTCATGGACGAAGGTGAAATTTTTCCAGAAGCAAACAAACGGCCGCCGATTCCGAAAGAAGTGGTCGATGCTGTGTGGAGAAGAGACGGAGGAAGATGCGTTTATTGTGGCTCCACAGAAAACCTACATTTGGACCACATAATTCCATTCTCCAAAGGTGGTGATACAAGCGTGGAAAACTTGCAATTATTATGCCAGAAATGCAATTTACAGAAATCAAATAAAATAGGATAAACCATGAAAATAATTTCACTCTTTAATAATAAAGGAGGAGTTGGAAAAACAACTCTAGCTTTTCATCTATCAAATATATTAGCTGAAATGGGGAAAAATGTACTAATGATTGACCTTGACCCTCAATGTAATCTTACTATATTCGGTATGGAAGAAGAGCACCTTCATCAAATGTGGGAAAAAGAAAATTCTTTTATTGATGATTTTGAAACAGCACAATCACAAGCCACAGGAGAAAACTTCAAAAAGCTATTAAGTGAACCTAGAACAATCCACTTTCTATTAAAACCAACAGAAGATGGTATAAGCGATTTTAAAGAACTTCCTCCAACAATACAAGTGAGAAATAATCTTTCACTTATACCTGGAAGATTGACTATTCACCAATTTGAATCAAAAATAGCAGAACGATGGAGTGCCGCTTATCAAGGAGATCCCTTAGCAATACGAACTATCACTAAAATCCGCAATATAGCTGAAGAATATGGGAAAAAATTCAACTTTGATTTCATTATTATAGATACATCTCCAAGCTTAGGAATCCTAAATAAAATTATCATTTCGACAGTTGACGGATTTATGATACCAGCATTACCTGATATGTTCTCTCAATACGGAATCAGAAATATAGGAAATTCTCTCAAGCAATGGAAAAAAGAATTCGATACAATCTACCGTCTTATATCAGAAGAAAAAAGAGAGAAATTTCCTGAAAAATTTGTCCGCTTTCTTGGATATACCATATATAATGCAAAAAAATACTCTGGCCAAACCCCATGGGATCTGGCACAAGCACATTACAACTATGCCCAGTTAATTCCTGATACGATAGAACGTTTTATAAGCCCAGAAGTAAGAAGTCATCTTAATAGTGAATATGTCCACCAACCGATTGGAGGTACTGCTGTTATGCATAGTCATAACACACTTCCTAATATGTCTCAAAAATATAAACGACCTATATGGGAAGTACCAGATGCAGACTTAGAGCCTGAAGATTTAAGCACAATCAAAGCAAACGCGAATAAGTTTTATAGACCGACAAAAGATAAGTATAAACTTTTTGCTGAAGATTTTTTAAGAAGAGTAGCGACATTAGATTAAAACTATTATGGATGAAATAGATGAAATAATTCAAATATACAAAAAAAGTTACTTTGAATACGAGCAATTCTTAGCCGGCGTACGAGTCTTTTTTGAAAAGCATCCTTTATTAAATAATGGGAAACTTCCAATTATACATTCTATAAAATATAGACTAAAAGACCCTGAACACTTGAGAGATAAATTATGTAGGAAAAAAAATGAAGGAAAAGAAATAAACAAAGATAATTTTTTTGATGAAATTACTGACCTAGCTGGAATTAGAGTTCTACATATTTACCAAGACCAATTTAAAGAAATACATCAAGCTATACAAAAGAAGATTGAATCAGGAGACTGGGTTTTAAAAGAAGCACCTAAAGCTTACACATGGGATCCTGAATCAAAACAATTCTATGAAAATTTAGGGTTAAATATAGAATTAAAAGACACATATTACACAAGCATACATTATGTTATTAAACCCAATAATAAAAATTTCGTTTGCTGTGAGATACAAGTAAGGACATTATTTGAAGAAATATGGGGAGAAATCAGTCATACATTAAACTATCCATATCCAACAGAAAGTGTTCCATGTAAAGAACAATTAAGAGTTCTTTCCAAATTAGTCTCTACAGGAACGAGGCTTGCAGACTCAATTTTCAGGAGTCATATGGACTATCAATCTAAGCAAAAAAATTAACATGATTCCAGAAATAAGAAACTGTATAAGAGAAAAATATTCAGCCCAATCACACTGCCAGCTCTCCCCGACCTGCAAAGGCTGGGGATGCCGGTTCCTGACCACACCCATCGAAGAGATACCAGTAACAGACCAAGAAAAGGCCAAGCTGTTCTCAAAGGTGTATCGGGAAGCGAAACGGAAAGGAGTGCTGGAATGCCCACACTACCGCTCCATGTTCATCGACGAAGTTCTGGAGAACATAGAAATAAATTAAGCCGAAATGTTAAAAATCAATGTCATTGCTTATATAATACGATATTCTTATTGTTTAATGTTTATTGTTTAGTACCTTTGCAAAGGACATATATACAAACAATTATGGGAAGTGTAAAAAATATCGATATAAGTAGAAATATCCGACCAATCCATACTGTACGGAGTAAAGGAGAAAGATTAGGATGGAAAAATATGTCTGAAGAGAGAAAACGTTCTCTAAAAGAAATTGTAGGAGAAGGAGAAAAAGTAAATCGCCGTAATTATTGTTTCTTTACTCATACAACAAAATTATTAATACCATAATTATGTTAGAAAAGATTCAGGCATACCCTATTAAATTCATACAAAAAGCGTCACCTAATTTAGATGACGCTTTTGATTTTTGTAGAGTTTACCGATTTTATACAGATGCTATACCAACATGCCAACGATTAAAGTATATCATCCGAGCAGAAGCACATGAAAGAGTTTTTGCCATTAAATTTTATGCAGCAAGAGATAAAAAGTTAGATAATAAATACAATCGAATTTTAGGTGTATATGATTATATCAGTGCACTACGTATTTTAGTAACTTGCGCTTCATTAATTCCAGAGTTAATGCAAGAATTTCCAGAATATTCATACATAGTCAATGGAGCTCGAACTATTGACATCAATAAAAAAATAGAAAATGAGTCAGAGACACAACGCTTCAGAGTATATCGAGCATTAGCCACTAAAATTATCGGAACACAATCATTCGAACACTACCAATTTAAAGAAATAAGTTCTTATTTATTAGTGCGAAAACTACCAAACATTAATATTGAGGATGAAAAAAACAGAATCAAGCAAATGTTCCTAAATAGGTATGAGATAGAAGATATATGGTAATATCTAAGAGATTTTTATACAAATTCAATTAAGCCGAAGGTCAGTCAGTCCTCCGGCTTTTCTTTTGCATAGAAGCTCCAGTCGAACAAGTCAAGGAGCCTTCTGTTAGCGTCCCAGAGCGGCCGAAAATCTTTTTCAATATAAACCCTCGCAAGGGACAGTTTCGGGTCACTGTGGTTCAGCATTTCATCCACACGGGCTATGTCAATACCCAGCTTGTTTGCACAGATGGATGCCATCGAGTGCCTGGCATAATAGAAGTTCAGGTCAGGAACACCAATCGCCTGGCCAACTTTCTTCAGGCCCAGATTGATTGCCTTGTTGAAGTCATCAGCCGACACATACTTCTCCGAAAATGAGAACACACGTCCTTTTCCCTTATACCTATCAAGAAGGGAAGCAATCTCCGGCTCCACCTTTACCTGCATGAAAGCATTGTCCTTTCTCCTTCCTTTCGTTTTCTTACGCTCGTAGGATATAATTCCATCTTCATAGCTGGCAACTTCGTACATGTCGGCAGAATTCATTCCCATAAGTGCAAACGACAGCAGGAACACGTCTTTTGCCATGTTGAGCTGGTAGTAAGGACTCCCATTCCGAAAATACGGAAGGTCTATAATCTCCTGAATCTGCTCGACTGTAAGGACACGAGAGGCCGCCTGAATGTTTTCCGGCATGGAATATCTGCTGAAAGGAGAAAGGGGTATCCGTATCAATCCGGCTTCATCATCGTTGTACTCGTATTTCGCCTGGTTGAACACAGCCTTGAGCACAGTCATGTATAGTTTTATGGCATTGTTCTTTTTTGTCTGTCCTCCGGATGATGGAGAATTGCTCTTGTTCGCCCCTCGCATGGAAGGCTCATTCCTCAGGAACCTCTCATAGTTTTTAAGAAATGATACGGTGATCATGCTGACATCAAGACTTCCTCCGGCAAATCTTTCCAGCGCGTTCATCGCCACCCGATAGGTATGCGCACTTCCCTCCCGGCCGTTCCGCTCCATATCATCTGCACATTTTCTTCCGTATGCAATTATGTCAAGAGAGAATACTTCATCTTCCTGGATATAACTTACCACCTGGTCGATATTCCATTTCTCAGCACTCACCCCGGCCTTTGCCAGCTTCCTTCGATAAGACAATACAAGTTCGTCCATCAGGTCAATAACCGCCTGGTTTCTGATTTTGATTTTCTCAACACCTTTCTCCTTCTTCTTTGTGATGTCAGAAGAAGAAACATATTGGGACGTCCGTATGTATTTTGATTTCCTGTCCTGAGTGACACGTATCTTTACATTGTATGTGCCATCCTCCCTTTTCTGGTGAGGGAAAACCACGACCTTGAATGTAGCCATATCTTGTAAAACAATCGTAAAACTTATATCCACAAAAATAGAATAATTTCACGGATAATGAAGAATCCAAAATTCCATTTTTATCGGAGATATGCGTTCAGACGGCCACAGAATAGGTTTTCAATATTTTCCCAGCATTTCTTTCGGATAATTAAAAATATCTTCTTAGCTTTGTTCTTAAAATATAATTAAAAATCCCCGTCACAATTATGCTGAGCAAAAACAGAATCAAATACATCCGGTCACTGGAAATGAAAAAGTACCGGAAAGCCGAAAATGCATTTCTGGCCGAAGGCAACAAACTGGTAGGCGACCTGCTGGGACATTTCTCCTGCCGCCTCCTGATAGCCACCACTTCATGGCTGGAAAAACACCCTCTTCTGCTGGCTCAGGAAACCATTGAAGTGACTCCGGAAGAACTGACGCGCGCCAGCCTGCTGAAAAATCCGCAAGAGGTGCTGGCCGTATTCGAGCTACCGTCGTACCCTTACGACGACACCCTGCCCGCCCACTCGCTCTGTCTGGCACTCGATGACGTGCAGGACCCCGGCAACCTGGGCACCATCATCCGCATTGCCGACTGGTTCGGCATAGAGGATATCTTCTGTTCCCCCGGCACGGCCGATGCCTTCAATCCCAAAACGGTACAGGCCACCATGGGTGCCTTGGCCCGCGTCAAACTGCATTATTGTGACCTGAAAGCCTTCATCCGCCTGCAGATTGAAAGGAAGATTCCGGTGTTCGGTACCTTCCTGGACGGTGACAGCCTCTATTCGCAGGAACTGTCGGCACACGGTGTCATCGTGATGGGAAACGAAGGGAACGGGGTATGCAAGGAAATTGAAGAGATGGTGTCACAAAAACTACTGATACCCAACTACCCGCAGGGACAGGAAACCAGCGAATCACTGAATGTGGCGGTGGCCACTGCCATTGTGTGCGCCGAGTTCCGCCGCCGCATGTCATAAACGCACCAGCCGACTTTTTGACGTAAACTTCATGGCCTGCAAGTCGAATCCCATCACGTGAAGCGCATACAAGGGCTCTCCACCCGTCACCGACTGGGACACCCGCAGGCAGAAATGCGGGAATGACTCTCCCTCTCTCACCTCCGGCTGACAGGGAGCCAGCACCACCAGTCCTCCCAGCCACTGGGTCTGACGGACCTCTTCTTCCAACGGTTCCATGGAAACAAAGTGATGACTGGAAGCCTCCAGCCCTATACGCTGCATGCGGAACAGTCGGTTCTGCCCCGCATGCCAGAGATAATGAGATGCATAATAAATCATGGACTTCAACGCTTCATGAGTTCCGGTCGTTTGATTCTGTTTTTGCGAAGGGAATCCTTCAAAAGCGTGTCGGCAGGCTCTGCAGCCAGTGAATCGGACACTACCGGCAGAAGATGTTCCGGCGTACGGTAACGCATCAGCTGAATGCGGCTGACCAGCACCGAGGTTTCTTCCTCTCCGGTGTAGTACATGAAACCGGTCACATTCTTATATTTGAAAGCAGAATCGGGCGTGATGACCAAGCGTTGCATCCCCGACATGCTCACCACGCGCGTCATGCCTTGCGTACTGTCGTTGCTGAAAGTCAAGTTCACTCCCATCACCACACGACCCGATGTTTTCCCTTTCGGCAGGAAAGAGAAATCAGCTTCCCATACCAGTCGGTCCTTCTCGTGGAAAGAGGTATCCGCCCTCAAATCAAAAGTCAGCTTGTTGGTCAGGCCGTAAGCCGTGAGCCAGTACAGTGTGCGGTCCTGCCACAAATCCACCGTATCGCCCGACAAGGAGACAGACACCTCCCCGCTGTGACGGATGGTCTGCTTCTTCAACTGCTCCGCCGTGGTCTCCATCCGCTTCTGCAAGTTCTGGTAGATGGTCGTTATCTCGTCGCTGTGACGGGAATACCACACCATGGAAGAATCAAACTCCGCTTCCGTGACATGGTGCTTCTTGAACACATAGGCCAGATATGCCTCCTTCTTGTAATTCTCATTGTATGGCAAATCAGCACTCAACGTCGTGGCCAAGTGATAATCATAAAGCAAATCCTCCATGGCCTGAGGCTGGATGACATCCTTGGGCACCTTCTTGCCGCACCCGAACAGGCCGCACAGTATCAAGGCCGAGACTCCTATAACAGCAATCCGTTTCATTTCTTGGCTTCTTTGGAAGTAGTGGACTCCGCACGGGCACCCGTATTCAGGTAGCGCGAATAAAAAATGAGCAATGCAATGATGCCGCAGCTGATGGCCGCATCGGCAAAATTGAATATCGGACTGAAGAAGATAAAATGGTCACCTCCCACAAAAGGCATCCAGTCGGGCCAGTAGGTGTCGATAATCGGGAAATAGAACATGTCCACCACCTTGCCGTGCAGCCAGCTGGAATAACCTTCGCCCAGCGGCACCCACGAAGCAATCTGCGAATGTGTGCTCTCACTGAAAATCTCGCCATAGAACACACAGTCGATGATGTTGCCCACCGCACCGGCCAGAATCAGGGAAAGGCACACCAGGTAACCGTTCTTCACCTTGTCCGTGGTCCGTTTCACCAGCTTGGTAATGTACACCGTAATCAACACCGCCGCCACGATGCGGAACAGCGTCAGAAACAGTTTGGCGAAAATCTCAAGCCCGAAAGCCATACCGTTGTTTTCGGTGAAATAAATATAAAACCAGTCAGTCACGTGAATGTTCTCATGCAAAAACATGTTTGTCTTTACCGAGATTTTGATAAGCTGGTCAATAATCAGCACCCCTGCCACTACAAGAGCAGCCAGACGACCCTGAGTGAGAAATTTCTTCATCTTCTTTAAATTACAAATCAATTCAAAAAAATTGAGAACTGAAAATTGAAAATGGCCCACTCTGAAAAAGCAGCGTTTTTTCAACCTTCAATTCCCAACTTCGAGTTAAAAACTAATGTTCGTTACTTCTTTCCATGCTGCTTGGCTTCAATGCTCAATGTGGCATGAGGCACCGCACGAAGACGCTCAGCGGGAATCAACTTTCCTGTTTCACGACAGATTCCGTAGGTTTTGTTCTCGATACGTACCAGTGCCGCGCGCAGGTTTTGAATGAACTTCAGCTGACGGGCAGCCAGACGGGTAGTTTCTTCCTTCGACAATGTGTTGGCTCCTTCTTCCAAGACCTTGTATGTAGGAGATGTATCGTCCGTATCGTTCCCATCCGTGTTCATTATACTACTTTTCAGTTTCTCATAGTCGCGTTCCGCGAGCTGAAGTTTTTCCATGATAATGGCGCGGAATTCTTCAAGTTCAGCGTCAGAATACCTCGTTTTTTCAGCCATAGTGCTTAAAGTTTTAAGTTAATAATAGTATCCACCCGGCAGAACCGGGTGGATGAGTTCATATTACAATTTCGTTACATTGACATACAACGAAAAGTCATCAAAACTAATTTCCGTGCCGTTTTCCACTTCATCGGCCAGAACCAATGAGTTAGCCAGCACTTGGTTGCAAATATAAGTATTATATTCATTTATCGCGTCATCGGTATTCGGATTTTTTGACAACACAATCGCAATCTTGTCGGTAATCTCGAACCCGCTGTTCTTTCGGATGTTCTGAATACGGTTCACCAATTCGCGGGCGATACCTTCGCGCTTCAGTTCGTCGGTCACAGTCACTTCCAGTGCCACGGTCAGCTTGCCCTCATTGGCTACCAGCCAGCCCGGGATGTCCTCGCTGAAGATTTCCACATCCGATGCTTCCACTACAGCCTCTCCGCCTTCCAGCTGGAAGGTGTAGCTTCCGTTCTTCTCCAGTTCGGCGATGGCTTCCTGCGACATGCCTGCCACGGCAGCAGCCACGGCCTTCATCTGTTTTCCGAATTTCGGGCCCAGCTTCTTGAAGTCGCATTTCACTTTCTTCACCAGCACACCTGCCGCACCGTCCACGAACTTGATTTCCTTCACGTTCACCTCGTTCATAATCAGGTCTTTCACTGCCTCGATATGCTGTTTCTGTGCCTCATCTACCACCGGAATCATGATGCACTGCAGCGGCTGACGCACCTTGATGTTCACCTTACGGCGCAAAGCCAGCACCATGGAAGTGACATCCTGTGCCATCTGCATGCGAGCCTCCAGTTCCGCATTGATCAGGCTTTCGTCGGCTACCGGGAACTTGGCAAGGTGTACGGAAACCACCTGGTCGCGTCCGGTCACGCCAATCAAGTCCATATACAGACGGTCGGCATAGAACGGAGCAATCGGCGCCATCAGTTTGGCCACGGTCTCCAAGCAAGTGTAGAGCGTCTGGTAAGCAGACAGCTTATCGGTCGACATGGCACTGCCCCAGAAACGTTTACGGTTCAGACGCACGTACCAGTTACTCAAGTTATCGTTTACAAAGTCGGTAATCAGACGTCCGGCCTTGGTCGGTTCGTAATCCGTGAAGCAAGCATCCACGTTCTTGATCAACGTGTTCAGCAACGACAGAATCCAGCGGTCGATTTCCGGACGCTCGTTCATCGGCACGTCTTTCTCCGCGTAGGTAAAGCCGTCCACGTTGGCATACAAGGCGAAGAATGAATACGTGTTGTACAAAGTACCGAAGAACTTGCGGCGTACTTCATCCACCCCTTCCGTATCAAACTTCAGGTTGTCCCACGGAGAAGAGTTGGTAATCATGTACCAGCGCAACGGGTCGGAACCGAACTTCTCGATGGCACCGAACGGGTCGACGGCATTGCCCAGACGCTTTGACATCTTGTTGCCGTTCTTGTCGAGCACCAGACCATTGGAGATGACGTTCTTGTAAGCCACACTGTCGAACACCATCGTAGCGATGGCATGCAGCGTAAAGAACCATCCACGTGTCTGGTCCACCCCTTCCGCAATGAAGTCAGCCGGATAGTAGCTGCGAGAGTCTATCAGTTCCTTGTTTTCAAACGGATAGTGCAGCTGTGCATACGGCATGGAACCAGAATCGAACCAGACGTCAATCAAATCCGACTCACGTTTCATCGGCTTGCCCGAAGCAGATACCAGGATGATATCGTCTACATACGGACGGTGCAAGTCAATCTTGTCGTAGTTCTCCTTATTATATACGCCCGGCTGGAATCCCAGTTTCTTGTACGGATTTTCCATCATGAAACCGGCAGCCACCGATTTTTCAATTTCGTTATACAGTTCTTCTACTGAACCGATGCAGATTTCCTCGCCTTCCTCGCTTCTCCAGATAGGCAGCGGTGTACCCCAGTAGCGCGAACGGCTCAGGTTCCAGTCGTTCAGGTTTTCCAACCATTTTCCGAAACGGCCCGAACCCGTAGATTCCGGTTTCCAGTTGATGGTCTTGTTCAGCTCCATCATACGTTCCTTGCAAGCCGTAGAACGGATGAACCAGCTGTCCAGCGGATAATACAACACCGGTTTGTCGGTACGCCAGCAGTGCGGATAGTTGTGCACATGCTTTTCGGTCTTGAACGCCAGTCCCTGCTGTTTCAGCATCATGCAGATATACACGTCGAGTGATTCGGCAGCCTGAGCGGCTTTCTCGTCGTATTTGCCATCGACAGTGAACTGCGGGTCGTAGGCGTTCTTCACCCAGCGGCCTTGGTATTCCTTATATTTCTCTACATCCACACATTCCTTCACGAACGCCTCATCCAGTTCCTCTATCAGATAGAACTTACCGGTCAGGTCGACCATCGGACGAGTTTCACCCTTTTTGTTGATCATGAACAAAGAAGGAATGCCCGCCGCACGCGCCACGTTGGCATCGTCGGCACCGAATGTCGGCGCGATGTGTACGATACCCGTACCGTCTTCCGTAGTCACATAGTCACCCGGAATCACGCGGAACGCTTTGTCGGCAGCCTCTTTCCATGTGCCGTCTTCGGCAACTTCCACCGGTTTCACCCACGGAATGAGCTGTTCGTATTCCATACCCACGAGGTCGGTACCCTTGTACTCACCTACCACCTTGAACGGAACCAGCTTGTCGCCCGGCTTGTAGTCTTCCAGTGCCAAGCCTTCCGCCTTCTTGTTGAAGTGCGCATACAGCAACGGTTTAGCCAGTACCACCGTCATTTTCTCGCCATTGTATGAATTGTATGTCTGTACGGCCACGTAGTCAATCTTCGGACCCACGCAGAGAGCCGTATTTGAAGGCAAAGTCCACGGAGTAGTCGTCCATGCGATGAAGTACGGTGTACCCCACTCCGCCATTTCCGGTTTCGGGTTCTTCATCTTGAACTGAGCCACCACGGTCAGGTCTTTCACGTCGCGGTAGCATCCCGGCTGGTTCAGCTCGTGCGAACTCAATCCCGTACCGGCAGCCGGAGAATACGGCTGGATGGTGTATCCCTTGTAGAGCAGGCCTTTCTTGTAAAGCTGCTGCAACAGCCACCACAAGGTTTCAATGTAGCGGTTGTCGTAAGTGATGTACGGGTTGTCCAGGTCTACCCAGTAACCCATCTTATGTGTAAGGTCGGTCCATTCTTTCGTGAACTTCATGACATCCGTGCGGCAGTGCTTGTTGTAGTCTGCCACCGAAATCGTTTTACCGATATCCTCCTTGGTGATGCCCAGTGCCTTTTCCACTCCCAGTTCCACCGGCAGTCCGTGTGTGTCCCATCCGGCTTTACGCTTTACCTGGAAGCCCTTCATGGTCTTGAAACGGCAGAATGTATCCTTAATCGTACGCGCCATCACGTGGTGAATGCCCGGCATACCGTTGGCTGAAGGGGGACCTTCGTAAAACACGAAAGAAGGACATCCCTCACGTTCCGTCATACTTTTGGAAAACACATCGTTCTCATCCCATGTTTTCAGCACCTCCTTGTTGATTTCCGACAAGTTGAGCTGCGAATATTCAGTAAACTTCTTACTCATAATTGTTATGTGATTTTTATCTATTATCTAGTTTATCAGGAAGAACCCTCCCAAATTTAGGTTGCAAATTTATAAGAAAAAAAAGTTATATAAAAGAAATCGGCGGAAAAACGACAGAAGAGCTTCTTTCGTGCAAAAATCATAGAGATACTTTTATCTTTCCCCAGCCCTCCCGCCGAAGATACCCCATCCTCAAAGAATTTTCTACGTTTCCCGGCAGAGAAACGTACGGTTTCCTATAGGGAAACATACGGCTCCGCCACGGGAAACCTACGGTTCCGGGCAGAGAAACATAAAAAAGTGCCTGAAGTTTCCACAAAAACCTCCAGGCACTTTCCGAACAAGTTCCTAAACTCGTCTCCTATTTCTTGATTTTCCGTTTGTAAAGCTCCGTCCGCGCCAGAATCTCCCGCACAAATTCATACGTATCGCTGCCGCGGAGATAACCGTTCTTGCAGACGGGGTCCTGATAATATTCCTTGTTGCTCTTGAGCAGCATGTAATGGGCCACGTGGTGCTCCCACAGGTAGCGGTTGCGGCCATACTTCTCGGCCAGAGCCATGGCATCGGTCACATGGCCTATCCCGCAGTTATAGGCAGCCAGAATGAACTTGGCCTGCTCCTCCTTGTCGGTCACCTTACTGAACGTACGCTGCATGCTGGCGATGTATTTCACGGCAGCCTTGATGCTCTCTTCCGGGTCCTGTTCCTTGCCGGGCGGTACCCCCATCACACGGGCCGTAGCGGGCATCAGCTGCATCAGGCCCCGCGCTCCGGCCCACGACACCACGTTCGGATTGAAGTTCGATTCCGTATAGGCCAGCGAGGCCAGCAGGCGCCAGTCCCACCCGATTTCCTTGGCATAGCGGCGGAACAGTGCATCGTAGTGGGAAATCTTACCGTCTTTCACGGAAAGGATGGACCCGTGCGACGGACGCTTGGCCAGTTCGAAATAACGGCGGGCACTGGCCCGGAATTCCGGTGAATTGATGTTCTCACGGTGCCACTTGTCAGCCGCGGCGGCCAGCTGGGGCGAGGTCTTACGCACGGCCCACGATGAACGCTGGTCGAAGCTGATAGCCAGCTTGATGTCCAGCACCGGATAATAGGTTCGGTTGATTTTGGCGATTTCGTCGGTGGCCACCGTATAGTCGATACGGCCCTCCGCCACCCACGTAATCAGGTCTTCCGACGAAACACTGTCGGAGGAGACCTCACAGATGTCGATGCCGCCTCCCAGCTCCCGGTTCAGGTTCTCCAGCCGGGTGCGGTATTTTCCGGAATTGACATAGACCTTCTTCCCCACCAGCTCCGTCACGTCTTTCAGGGCTTCCTTTCCGCGCCGCTGCACGATAACCTGGCGGGTGATGTCTTCCTCCCCGCAATAAATCAGACTGTCTTTCAGGGCGTTGGTCATGATGAGGTTATAGGCCACCAGGTCGCCTGCCCCGCTGAGCAGACTGTCCACCAGTCCTTCTTCGTCTTTCACCACCTTTACCTTCAGGGACACGCCGAGCGACTTGGCAAACTGCTGGGCCAGTTCGTACTGGAATCCCATGGGTTCGCCGCGATAGTTGAAGTACGACACGGAACTGTTGACCGTGAGCACCACCAGCTCTTTCTTCTCCAGTATCTGCGGCAAGTCGACCGCCACCTCCTCCGTCTTCTTTTCCGGCTGACAGGAAAAGAGCAGCAGCACCATCACCCCTACCAGACATCCGATCCAGGTTTTCATCGGTCGACGATTTTTTCGATGTACATTTTCAGAATCTCAATGGCTTTTTCGTTGTGTCCTCCCTGCGGGACAATCAGGTCGGCAATCCGCTTGGCCGGCTCGATGAACTCCAGGTGCATGGGTTTCAGCACCCGCACGTAACGGTCCATCACGGCCTCCGCCGTACGTCCGCGTTCAATCACATCCCGCTGGATGACACGTATCAGACGTTCGTCGGGGTCGGCATCCACAAAGATGCGCAGGTCCATCTGCTTGCAGAGACGACGGTCGCTCAGGGCCAGAATCCCTTCGATGATGACCACCTTGCGCGGCTCCACATGAATGGTCTCCTTCTGGCGGGTACAGGTCAGGTAGGAATACACGGGCTGTTCGATGGCCTCGCCCCGGCGCAGCATATCCACGTGCTTCGAAAGCAAATCCCAGTCGAAGGCAGAAGGATGGTCGAAGTTGATGTTCTGCCGCTCTTCCACGGGCACATGGCTGCTGTCCTTGTAATATGAGTCGAGCGGAAGCACTGCCACTTCATTTTCCGACAGACTTTCTACAATCCGTCGCACCACAGTTGTTTTCCCGGAGCCTGTTCCTCCTGCAATTCCAATGATAATCATAACTTGTTTCAATAATTAATTTCTATATTTGCAATACACAAAAATACGAAAATCATAAAAACAAACAAACATGGTCAAACACATTGTTCTATTCAAACTGAAAGAAAGTCTTTCTGCGGCTGAAAAAGCCGACATCATGCACCGTTTCAAAACGGCTATCGAGGCCCTTCCGGCTATCATTCCTTTTATCCGCGACATCCATGTGGGACTGAACGAGAACGCGGCAGAGACATGGGACATCTGCCTGGACAGCAGTTTCGACACCCTCGACGACGTAAAAGCCTATTCCATCCATCCGGCCCACGTGGCTGCGGCAGGCATCCTGAAAGAGGCCAAGGAAAACCGGGCCTGCGTGGACTATACCCTCTAACCTTCCAACCTCGACGCACATGGAAAAGATTATCAATCCCTGGAAAGGAATAGAAGGATACTTCTGTTTCGGATGTGCTCCCCACAACGAGGACGGACTGAAGATGGAGTTCTACGAGGACGGAGAAGAGATTGTGTGCCTGTGGAAACCGGAGGCCCGCTTCCAGGGCTGGGTGAACACCCTGCACGGGGGCATACAGGCCACGATGCTTGATGAAATCTGTGCCTGGGTCATCGCCCGCAAGATGCAGACCTCGGGGGTGACTTCCCGCATGGAAACGCACTACCTGAAGCCAGTGCATACCACCGACTCGCATCTCACGCTCCGAGCGCGGCTGAAAGAAGTGAAACGGCACTTCGCATTCATCGAAGCGGGCATCTTCGATGAGCACGACCAGCTCTGCACCAAGGCCGTATGCACCTATTACCTCTTCTCGAAGGAAAAAGCGGAAAAGGAAATGTGCTTCAAGGGCTGCTATACGGAAAAAGAGGTGGAGAATTTATAAAACTGACAGCAAAACCGACTTTTTTCTGATAAATACTTGCTTTTTCAAATCTTATCTTATAATTTTGTCGCAACAAAAGAAAGAAAATATGATTTTAAACACTGTACATCATCGCCATCATCATTTCCTAACGGTTCACACGGTAGGCTGAGAAGGCGTGTAGTTACAGAAAAGAGATAAGATAACAAAGAAGGCTTGCCGTTAGGAATCATCCCGGTAAGCCTTTTTTTATTTAGACACTTTAACCGAAAAACAACATGTTAAGAATTGCCGTACAATCCAAAGGGCGTTTGTTTGAAGACACAATGGCCCTGTTCACAGAAGCCGACATCAAGCTGTCTACTTCCAAACGTACCTTGCTGACACAATCTACCAACTTCCCCGTGGAGGTGCTTTTCCTGCGCGACGACGATATTCCGCAGTGTGTGGCCAACGGCGTGGCCGACCTGGGTATCGTGGGGGAAAACGAGTTCGTGGAACGTGCCGAAGAAGCTGAAATCGTTCACCGGCTGGGATTCAGCAAATGCCGTCTCTCGCTGGCCATCCATAAGGAAGCCGAATACGACGGGCTGCAGTGGTTCAACCACAAGAAGATTGCCACTTCCTACCCGCACATTCTGAAGAACTTCCTGAACGAGCAGCAGATTGAGGCGGACATCCATGTCATCACGGGCTCGGTGGAGATATCTCCGGCCATCGGACTGGCGGATGCCATCTTCGATATCGTCAGCTCGGGCTCTACCCTCATCAGCAACAACCTGAAAGAGGTGGAAGTGGTGATGAAGAGCGAGGCTTTGCTTATCGGCAACAAGAACCTGTCGGCAGAAAAAAAGGAAATCCTTCAGGAGCTGTTGTTCCGTATCGACGCCGTGAAGACAGCCGAAGACAAGAAGTATGTGCTGATGAACGTGCCTACCGACAAGGTGAAGGACATCGTGGAGGTACTGCCGGGCATCAAGAGTCCCACCATCATGCCGCTGGCCACGGAGGGATGGAGCAGCATCCACACCGTCATCGACCAGAAACGTTTCTGGGAAATCATCGGCAAACTGAAGGCCATCGGGGCACAGGGTATCCTGGTACTCCCCATCGAGAAAATGATACTTTAACCGTTGAATCATTTCACACCAAATGCTACTATGAACATCATTACTTATCCTGAGAAAAGTACATGGGCCGACTTGCTGAAACGGCCTACTCTCCAGACGGAATCGCTGCGGGAGACGGTACTCGAAATATTGAACCGCATCAAGTTTGAAGGCGACAAGGCCGTGCGGGAGTATGAAGAGAAATTCGACAAGGTACGGCTGGACTCCCTGCAGGTGAGCGAGGCGGAAATCGCCGAAGCGGAAAAGAAGGTCAGCATCGAACTGAAGGCGGCCATCACACTGGCCTACAAGAACATCCACACGTTCCACGCGGCACAGGTGTTCCAAGGGAAAAAGATTACCACCCTGCCGGGCGTCACTTGCTGGCAGAAGGCGGTGCCCATTGAGAAGGTGGGACTGTACATTCCCGGCGGAACGGCTCCTCTCTTCTCGACCGTGCTGATGCTGGCCACTCCGGCACAGATTGCGGGCTGCAAGGAAATCATTCTCTGTACCCCGCCCGACAAGGCAGGAAAGATTCATCCGGCCATCCTGTATGCGGCCAAACTGGCGGGCATCAGCCGTATCTTCAAGGCGGGGGGCGTACAGGCTATCGGGGCCATGGCTTACGGCACGGAAAGCATCCCGAAAGTATATAAGATATTCGGTCCGGGCAACCAGTATGTCACGGCGGCCAAACAGCAGGTTTCCCTGCGCGACGTGGCCATCGACATGCCGGCTGGTCCGTCGGAAGTGGCGGTACTGGCCAACGAGACCGCTAATCCGGTCTTCGTGGCGGCCGACTTACTTTCACAGGCGGAACACGGCACAGACAGTCAGGCCCTCCTGATTACGACCAGCGAGCCGCTGCTGATAGCTACCATGAAGGAAGTGGAGCGCCAGCTGGCACAACTGCCACGCAAGGAAATCGCCAGCCGCTCACTGGCGGCCAGCAAACTGATTCTGGTGAAGGACATGGACGAGGCAGTGGCCATGGTCAACGAGTATGCGCCGGAACACCTGATTATCGAAACCAAAGACTACCTGAAAGTCAGCGAACGGATTGTCAATGCGGGCTCGGTATTCCTGGGATATTATTCGCCGGAAAGTGCGGGCGACTATGCTTCGGGCACCAACCACACGCTGCCGACCAACGGCTATGCAAAGGCGTACAGCGGGGTGAGTCTGGACAGCTTCATCCGCAAAATCACGTTCCAGGAAATCACGCCCGAAGGCATCGCCATGATTGGCCCGGCCATTGAGGTGATGGCGGCCAACGAGCAGCTGGACGGCCACAAAAATGCAATCTCCGTACGTTTAAAGAAAGAATCATGAAACCATTGAAAGAACTTACGCGGCCGAACATCTGGGCCTTGAAGCCTTATTCTTCGGCACGCGACGAATATAGCGGGAAAGAGGCATCGGTATTTCTGGATGCCAACGAAAATCCTTATAACACGCCCAACAACCGGTACCCGGACCCGCTGCAACGGGAACTGAAGGGGCTGATCGGGCGTATCAAGAAGGTATCGCCCGAGCATATCTTCCTGGGCAACGGCAGCGACGAGGCCATCGACCTTCCTTTCCGGGCGTTCTGCCGTCCGGGCATCGACAACGTGGTGGCCATCGAGCCGACCTACGGCATGTATCAGGTCTGTGCCGATGTCAACGACGTGGAGTACCGCAAGGTGCAGCTCGACGCGAATTTCCAGTTCAAGGCTGCCGACCTGCTGGCGGCTGCCGACGAGCACACCAAACTGATTTTCCTCTGCTCTCCCAACAACCCGACGGGCAACAACCTGTGCCGGGAAGAGATTCTGACCCTTCTCCGGCAGTTCGAAGGACTGGTCATCGTGGACGAGGCGTATGCGGATTTCTCCGACCAGCCGTCGTTCCTGCAACAGCTCGACGAGTTCCCGAACCTGATTATCCTGCAGACCTTCTCGAAGGCGTGGGGCTGTGCGGCCATCCGTCTGGGCATGGCGTTCGCTTCCAAGGAAATCATCGACCTGCTGAACAAAATCAAATATCCTTACAATGTGAACCGGCTGACACAGCAAGAAGCCATCCGGATGATTGAAAAGCATTATCAGGTGCAGCAATGGGTAGGTTCGTTGCTGAAGGAACGTACCCGGCTGATGACCGAATTTGAGAAACTGCCGTGCTGCGAGCACATCTACCCCACCGACGCGAATTTCTTCCTCACCCGGGTGAGCAATGCCAAGAAAATCTACGACTACCTGGTAGACAGAGGCATCATCGTCCGCAACCGGAGCAACGTGGCCCTGTGCCACAACTGCCTGCGCATCACCATCGGTACGCGGCCGGAGAACGATGCGCTGCTGGAGGCCCTGAAAAACTACAAGGAGGAGGAAGCATGAAAAAGAAAGTCTTGTTCATCGACCGCGACGGAACCCTCGTCATCGAACCGCCCGTAGATTACCAGCTGGATGCTTTCGAAAAGCTGGAGTTTTACCCCAAAGTGTTCCGCAACCTGTATTTCATCCGGCAGAAACTGGATTTTGAGCTGGTCATGGTGACCAACCAGGACGGACTGGGCACGCCTTCTTTCCCGGAAGAGACTTTCTGGCCCGTACACAACCTGATGCTCCAGTCGTTCAAGAACGAGGGCATCGAGTTCGACAATATTTTGATTGACCGGAGCTTTCCGGAAGACAATGCACCTACGCGCAAGCCCCGCACGGGCATGCTGACGGCTTACCTGCACAATCCGGACTATGACCTGCCGGGCAGTTTTGTCATCGGTGACCGGGCGACGGATGTACAGCTGGCACAGAACCTGGGCTGCAAGGCCATCCTGCTGCAACCGGATAAAAGTATATTGGCTGGCAGCGGACTGGAGGCTACCTGCGTGCTGGCCACTACCGACTGGGACCGCGTGGCGGAGTTCCTCTTTGCCGGCGAACGGACGGCAGAAGTGTGCCGGAAGACCAAGGAAACCGATATCCGCATCCGCCTCAACCTGGACGGCAACGGCACCTGCCACATTGACACGGGACTGGGTTTCTTCGACCACATGCTGGAGCAGATTGGCAAGCATGGCGGCATCGACCTCGATATCCACGTGGACGGTGACTTGCACGTGGACGAACACCACACCATTGAAGACACGGCCATCGCTTTGGGAGAATGTCTGTATCAGGCCCTTGGAAGCAAGCGGGGCATCGAACGCTACGGCTACTGCCTGCCCATGGACGACTGTCTGTGCATGGTGGCACTCGACTTCGGCGGACGCCCCTGGCTGGTGTGGGACGCCACCTTCACCCGCGAAAAAATCGGCGACATGCCCACCGAGATGTTCCTCCATTTCTTCAAGTCGCTGAGTGACTCGGCCCGCATGAACCTTCACATCAAGGCAGAAGGCACCAACGAGCACCACAAGATTGAGGGCATCTTCAAGGCCCTTGCCCGCAGCATCAAGATGGCCGTGCGGCGCGACATCCATCATTTTGAGATTCCCTCCAGCAAGGGATGCATCTGAAAACAAAAAAAGAAGCATGGATTCCGAGAGAAATTCTCTCCGCATCCATGCTTCTTTATTTTGTATTACTAAAAGAGTTACTGCTTCTTCAACTGTACTCCCAGCTGCAGGCCATCATACTGTTTTAACAGTGAACTGGCCGCACTGATGGTAGAGTTGGACGACTTGCTTGCCACTGCACCGGTAATGGTCTGCGCCAGTGACATCAGCTTGTCGGCCTTGAAGAGCAAACTCATCGTATTGCCCGTCAGTCCTTTGGACACTGTAGCGTTCACCTTCAGTCCCAGACGCGTCTTCATGGTCAATTCCTTGGTATCGGCGTTGTAGCTGTAAGTACCGCTGACTGTTTTTCCACCAATTACAGAAGTGTACGTACTGTCTTCATTAAAAGTATAGGTAGATCCTTCCTTAAAGCCTAACTTTTCCAGCACGCCGCTCATTTCTTCTTCCACTTGCTTGGCAGCCACCTCGCCGCCGGCCTTGGCCAGCAGGTTGTCGCTTTCAAACTTGCAGTCGGGTCCGGAATAAGCCCAGGTTCCGGTCAACGAACTACTTTCACCCGTGACCTTATTGGCTACTGCACTTACCACCCCTGAAAGAATCGACTTCAAGTCTTGTGCCATTCCATTGGCTGTTCCGGCAAAACACAATGCCAGCACCAGCACACTTTTCCATAAAACACTTTTTTTCATCACTCTTCTCTATTTTAGTTGATTGTTAGTTTTCACAAGCGGCAAGCTTCCTCTTCTGTCCGTCTCAACAAGCCTTGAAGCTCATGTCGAGACCTTTCACAGAATGAGTCAGTGCACCTACAGAAATGTAGTCCACTCCGCATTCCGCATAGTCGCGCAGCGTGTCAAACGTGATACCGCCGGAAGATTCCAGTTCCACACGTCCGCCCACCATTTCCACGGCCTTGCGGGTATTCTCCGGTGTGAAATTGTCGAGCATGATACGGTCAACTCCACCCAGGTCGAGCACCTGCTGCAACTCGTCGAAGTTACGTACCTCGATTTCAATCTTCAGGTCCTTGCCTTTTTCCTTGCAGTATTCCTTGGCCCGCGTGATGGCCTTGTCGATGCCTCCTGCGAAATCCACATGATTGTCTTTCAGCAGAATCATGTCAAACAGACCGATACGATGGTTCACACCCCCACCGATTTTCACCGCCATCTTCTCCAGAATACGCATGCCCGGAGTCGTCTTACGCGTATCGAGTACACGGGTCTTTGTCCCCTTCAGGCGTTCCACATACTTGTGCGTCATGGTCGCGATACCGCTCATGCGCTGCATGATGTTCAGCATCAGGCGTTCGGTCTGCAGCAAAGACTGCACCTTGCCTTCCACTACCATCGGCACATCCCCCGGTTTCACGTGCGTACCGTCTTGCATGAATACGGTCACCTTCATGTCGGGGTCGAAACGATGAAACACTTCCTTGGCCACTTCAATGCCGGCCAGGATTCCTTCTTCCTTGATCAGCAGTTTCGACTTTCCCATGGCATCTGCCGGGATACACGACAATGTAGTATGGTCTCCGTCGCCTATATCCTCTGCAAAAGAGAGGTCAATCAGACGGTCAATCAAATCCTTTACAATTTTTTCGTCCATTTTGTTCAAAATATTAGGTGATATTTCATGTAGCAAAGGTAATTATTATTCATATCTTTGCAAAGACAACCCGTTTTAATCAAAGTAAAAAAGATATGAAATTTACCCTACTTGTGGTCGGCCGGACGGTCGAAAAGCATTACATCACAGCCATCAGCGACTACGTGGAACGTACCAAGCACTACATTTCGTTCGACATGGAAGTGATTCCCGAACTCAAGAACACCAAGAGCCTCAGCATGGACCAGCAGAAAGAAAAAGAAGGCGAAGCCATCCTGAAAGCCCTTCAGCCGGGCGATGTGGTGGTACTTCTTGACGAGCATGGAAAAGAATTCCGCTCCATCGAGTTCGCCAACTGGATAGAACGGAAAATGCATACGGTAAACAAGCGGCTGGTATTCATCATCGGTGGGCCTTACGGATTCTCTCCGGCAGTCTATCAGGCAGCCCAGGAAAAGATTTCCCTCTCCAAGATGACCTTTTCACACCAGATGATACGGCTCATCTTCGTGGAACAGCTTTACCGGGCCATGACCATTCTGAACAACGGCCCCTATCACCACGAATAGGCCGGTCAGCGCAGCCGCAGAATGTCGCCCACCTTCGGAGCCGGAGCATCCGGTTCCATCTTATTCAGTTTGTACAGGTTCTTCAGGCGGATGCCGAACTTCTGCGAGATGGAGTACATGGAGTCGCCCTGACGTACCACGTAGACGATGTATTCCTTCGTAGCCCGGCGACGTTTCTTCTCCAGGTACACAATTTCGCCTCCCGTAAACTCATAATCCTTGGGCAGTTCATTGTAGGTGCGGAGTTTCTTCTTGCTGATGCCCAGCTCATCCGAAAGCGACTTGAACGTATCTCCCCGACGGGCGATGATGTACACCATGTCGTTGGCCAGATACGGCTGATGCGGATTGGGGAACTCCTCGGCCCACTCCAGTCCCTTCTTACTGTCGTAACGGTCCAGGTCATACAGTTCGATGATATTAATCAGCCGGTCGGCATAACGCGGGTCGGTGGCATAGCCGGCCTTTTTCAGTCCGCGGGCCCATCCCTTGTAGTCCGTAATCTTCAGCCGGAACAGGAAAGCATAACGCGCTCCCGTACGCAGGAACTTAGAATGGTCGCGATAAGAATCCTTGGCATGACGGTAAGCCCGGAAACACTCGTTCGGAGCATCGTCGTCGGCACGCACCGTACGCCCGTCCCAGCTTCGTCCACACTTGATGCCGAAATGGTTATTCGATTTGCGGGCCAGTTCACTCCGTCCTGCTCCCGACTCCAGCAATCCCTGCGCCAGCGTGATACTGGCCGGGATGTGGTAACGCTTCATCTCTTCCACGGCAATCTTGTGATACTGCCGGATGTAATCCTCGTATGCCTTGTTCCGCCGCTGGGCCGCTCCCAAGGATAGTACTATCCCTGCCAAGCAGCACACCAAGATATATCTTAATGATTTCATGCAGTTCTTCTTTTATGGTTTTGCACAAAGATAAGCGATTCAGTACAGAAGCCTTACGGGTAAATGCTTAAAAATACAGAAAAGCAGGAGGAAAACCGATTTTTTGCGTATATTTGTTTATTACCCAACCACAAAAACAACCGCCATGAAAGAAATTAAACTGGAAATCTGTATCCACTCTTTGCAATACGAAGAACTTGCCCCGCAAGACCGCGAGCTGATTGACAAGGCCAAAGAGGCCACTTCGCGCAGTTACGCTCCCTACTCCAAATTCTCGGTCGGTGCCGCCGCTCTGCTGAAAAACGGGATTATCGTCACGGGAACGAATCAGGAAAACGCCGCCTATCCTTCCGGCCTGTGTGCCGAACGCACCACACTGTTTTATGCCAATTCCCAGTATCCCGACCAGGCGGTACTGACACTGGCCATTGCTGCCCGCAACGAAGTCGGCTACCTTGACACGCCGATTCCTCCCTGCGGAGCCTGCCGCCAGGTATTGCTGGAAACGGAGCAACGCTACCGTCAGCCCATGCGCATCCTGCTGTATGGCGAAAAAGCGATTTACGAGGTAGACGGTACGAAAGACCTGCTCCCGTTGTCGTTCGGCGGGGAATTTCTGACGAAATAAGAAGATTTTTGAGGACAGAAAAAAACGCAAGTGCGTTTCCACAAAAACGTACTTGCGTTTCAAGTAAAACGTCCTTGCGTTTCGGATAAAACGTACTTACGTTTTCCTCCAAACGCAAAGGCGTTTTTTTGCATCTTATTTATCGCCGTACATACGGGCACGCATCTCCTTGATATGGTCGGATGAGATGTACTCGTCGTAATCCATCATCTTGTCGATGATACCGTTCGGAGTCAGCTCGATGATACGGTTGGCCACTGTTTCGATGAACTCATGGTCGTGTGAAGAGAAGAGCACATTTCCCTTGTATATCTTCAAATTGTTGTTGAACGCCTGAATGGATTCCAAGTCCAGGTGGTTGGTCGGAGTATCCAGAATCAGACAGTTGGCATTGCGCAGCTGCATGCGGGCAATCATACAACGCATCTTCTCTCCTCCCGAAAGCACGCTGACTTTCTTCATCACTTCTTCGCCGGAGAACAGCATACGTCCCAGGTAGCCTTTCATTTCCACCTCATTGCCCTGACCGTACTGGCTCAGCCAGTCCACCAGGTTCAGGTCGCAGTTGAAATAATCAGTGTTGTCCAATGGCAGGTAAGCCGTGGTGATGGTTACCCCCCAGTTATAATGTCCGGCCTGCGCCTTGCGGTTGCCGTTGATAATCTCGAACAGGGCCGTCATGGCACGCGGGTCGCGGCTCAGAAAAACGATTTTATCTCCTTTTTCCACGGTAAAATTCACGTCGTTGAAAAGCACGGTCCCGTCGTCCGTCGTGGCACGTAATCCTTTCACCTCGAGGATTTGGTTGCCCGGCTCGCGATCCATCTGGAAAATGATGCCCGGGTATTTGCGGGTAGAGGGGCGTATTTCCTCTACATTTAATTTTTCCAACATCTTTTTTCGGCTGGTGGTCTGCTTGCTTTTGGCTACGTTGGCAGAGAAGCGCCGGATGAATTCTTCCAATTCCCGCTTCTTTTCTTCGGCCTTGGCCTTTTGGTTTTGAGCTTGTCTCAGGGCCAACTGGCTGGATTCATACCAGAAGCTGTAATTACCGGCGAACATCGTCACTTTGCCGAAATCAATATCCACCGTATGGGTACAGACGGCATCCAGGAAATGACGGTCGTGGCTTACTACCAATACCGTGTGCTCGAAATCGGAAAGGTATGATTCGAGCCATTGCACCGTGTCGAGGTCGAGGTCGTTGGTCGGCTCGTCCAACAGCAGGTTGTCCGGTTCGCCGAAAAGTGCTTTTGCCAACATGATACGTACCTTTTCCTTACCGCTCAGCTCGCCCATCAGTGCGTAATGCTTGTCCTCTTTGATACCCAGGCCGCTCAACAAGGCTGCGGCATCGCTTTCGGCATTGTATCCGCCCATTTCCGCAAACTTTTCTTCCAGTTCGGCCACTTTGATACCGTCTTCGTCCGAAAAGTCGGCTTTGGCATAAAGCGCATCGCGTTGCTGCATGATGTCCCACAATACGGTGTGTCCCATCAGTACGGTATTCAGCACGGTACAGTCGTCATATTGGAAGTGGTCCTGACTCAGTACGGAGAGCCTTTCGCCCGGTCCCAGTTCCACACTGCCTTTGGTCGGTTCCAATTCGCCCGATATGGCTTTCAGCAACGTGGACTTCCCGGCTCCGTTGGCCCCGATGACACCGTAAATATTTCCATTGGTGAACTTCATGTTTACATCCTTGTACAGGACTCTTTTCCCGAACTGGATGGCAAGATTCGATACGCTAATCATACTTTAAATTATACCTTGAATTGAATATTTTCGGCAAAGGTACGAAAAATATTTTATTCGTTCATGGTTTCTCCGGTAAACTGCAAGGGGAGTAGGGCTTTGACCGAATCGACCACGTAGGTACCCTCTTCGCCGAACAACAGGATGCGTACGGGATGTCCGTACCGTTCTTCCACTCCGAGAATGACTTGCCGGCAAGCTCCGCAAGGAGGGATGGGAGCTTTCAGGAAAGCTCCGTGGGCGTAAGCCGCAATGGCCAGTTCTTCCACGCTTTTCTCCGGGTAGCGTGCGTTGGCATAGAAGAGTGCCGTGCGTTCCGCGCACAGGCTTGACGGGAAGGCGGCGTTTTCCTGGTTGCTTCCCGTTACAATCCTTCCGTCGGACAGCCGGGCGGCTGCGCCCACACAGAATTTAGAGAAAGGTGCATAGCTCGTCTGTGTGGCCTCCTTGGCCTTGTCTATCAATTCGCGGTCTGCTTCCGATAATTCTTCATAGTCGTATATTCTGACTTTGCTGATAATTTCCTTCTCTTTCATAGGACTGTTTCCTTTTGGTTAATAATGCACAAATATATGTTTTTTTATTCACAACGAAGAAAAAAGAGGTAACTTTGTGTGTGAGAAATCCTTCATGATATTTGAGATATGCGATTGAAAACCGTTTTTCTATCCGTGTTGTTCGGCGTGACGAGCTTTTTGCTGCAGGCACAGGGTGTCAGTCAGCAATACCTTAATTATATAGAAAGATACAAGGGAATGGCTATAGACCAGATGTTACGTTATAAGATTCCGGCCAGCATCACATTGGCACAAGG
>OHLH01000431.1_pt1 | contig 28738 bp, 18 predicted proteins | sample 1569061 | NCBI WGS metagenome assembly OHLH01 (sample SAMEA3879603, study PRJEB24766) | human gut metagenome | biome: human-associated habitat; feature: feces | place: USA | collected 1985/1987
AGAAAAAAACAGTCCATTTGTTATTTTATTCCTACATTTGCGCGACACTTTATTCTTTGAAACCACTTAAAAAGGAAGAAAATATGACAAAAATAACCAAAGAAGCCGCTTTGCTTTACCATTCGCAAGGCAAACCGGGGAAAATCGAAGTAGTCCCCACGAAACCTTATCAGACGCAGAGGGATTTATCATTGGCCTACTCTCCCGGAGTAGCAGAACCCTGTCTGGAAATCCAGAAAAATCCGGATACAGCCTACGACTATACCGACAAAGGTAATCTGGTGGCTGTTATTTCCAATGGAACCGCCGTACTGGGATTGGGCGACATCGGCGCCATGAGCGGAAAACCCGTCATGGAAGGAAAAGGCCTGCTGTTTAAAATCTATGCCGGTATCGACGTGTTCGATATCGAAGTAAACGAAAAAGACCCCGACAAGTTCATCGAAGCTGTGAAGGCCATTGCCCCGACCTTTGGAGGTATCAACCTGGAAGACATCAAGGCGCCCGAGTGCTTCAAGATAGAACAGCGTTTGAAAGAAGAACTGGACATACCGGTGATGCACGACGACCAGCATGGTACAGCCATCATCTCCAGCGCCGGTCTGTTGAATGCGTTGGAAGTGGCAGGCAAGAAGATTGAAGACGTGAAAATCGTGGTCAACGGAGCCGGTGCTTCTGCCGTATCCTGCACGAAACTCTACGTCTCATTGGGTGCCCGTCTGGAAAACATTGTCATGATTGACAGCAAGGGAGTCATCTCCAAGCAACGTACCGATTTGAACGAACAGAAAAAATTCTTTGCAACCGACCGTACCGACATCCACACCTTGGCAGAAGCCATCAAAGGTGCCGATGTATTCCTCGGACTGTCCAGAGGAAACGTCCTGACACAGGATATGGTGCGCAGCATGGCCTCTCATCCGATTGTCTTCGCCTTGGCCAACCCTACTCCGGAAATCTCTTACGAAGATGCCATGGCTTCCCGCCCGGACGTATTGATGTCTACGGGCCGTTCCGACTATCCGAACCAAATCAACAACGTCATCGGATTCCCCTACATTTTCCGTGGTGCCCTCGATACCCGTGCCACAGCCATCAATGAAGAAATGAAACTGGCTGCCGTACGTGCCATCGCCGGACTGGCCAAGAAACCGGTGCCCGACGTGGTCAACGAAGCTTACCATGTGAACAACCTGACTTTCGGACCGGAATATTTCATCCCGAAACCAGTAGACCCGCGCCTGATTACCGAAGTCTCCATGGCCGTAGCCAAAGCTGCCATGGAATCCGGCGTAGCCCGCAAACAGATAACCGACTGGGACGAATACAAAAACCACCTGAAGGAACTGATGGGACAAGAGAACAAACTAACCCGCCAGCTGTATGAAACGGCCCGCCATAACCCACAGCGTGTGGTCTTTGCCGAAGGCATCCACCCCAATATGCTGAAGGCTGCCGTAGAAGCCAAGGCCGAAGGCATCTGTCACCCGATTCTGTTGGGCAACGAAGAACGTATCGAGAAACTGGCCAAAGAACTCGACCTGAGCCTGGAAGGCATTGAAATTGTCAACCTGCGTCACGACCGCGAAGCCGAACGCCGCGAACGCTATGCCCGCATCCTCTGCGAGAAACGAGCCCGCGAAGGCGCCAACTTCCAGGAAGCCAACGACAAGATGTTCGAACGCAACTACTTCGGTATGATGATGGTAGAAACCGGTGAAGCCGATGCATTTGTTACCGGACTGTACACCAAGTATTCCAACACCATCAAGGTGGCCAAGGAAGTCATCGGCATCCAGCCGGGATACAAACATTTCGGTACCATGCACATCCTAAATTCCAAGAAAGGCACCTATTTCATTGCCGACACCCTGATCAACCGTCATCCGGATACCGATACCCTGATTGACATTGCCAAGCTGTCGGCCAAAGCCGTACGTTTCTTCAATCAGGAACCCGTGATGGCCATGCTGTCCTACTCCAATTTCGGTTCCGACACTGAAGGTAGCCCGGCCAAGGTACACGAAGCTGTGAGCCAGCTCCATCAGGAATACCCCGACTTGGCTATCGATGGCGAAATGCAAGTGAAATTTGCCCTGAACAATGCACTCCGTGACGAGAAATATCCTTTCACCCGCTTGAAAGGAAAGGAAGTGAACACACTGGTATTCCCGAACCTGAGCTCTGCCAACGCCACCTACCAGCTTATCCAAAGCATGAGCGAAACGGAGGTCATCGGCCCGATTCAGATGGGATTGAACAAACCGATTCACTTTACAGACATCGAGAGCTCCGTGCGCGACATCGTCAATATCACCGCCATTGCCTGCATCGATGCCATCGTCGACAAAAAGAAAAAAGCGCAATAAGCGTTTCATAATCCATTAAATCCACACGGAGGTACGGACGCAAGAAAACCTGACATGTTCCCCTTGCCCGTCTGTTCCTCCGTGTATCATTTATTTCCAACTTACAGCTATGAGAAAACCGCTCAACCACACCCAATGTGTCGTTCTGACCCTCTGCTGGGCCGCCCTTTGCTTTCTGGTCCTCACATCCGCCCCTAAGATAGACGGTCCGCTCATCGTCATGATACTTATTTCAGGAGCCCTAGTATTTATACCTGTTATCAAGTCGCTTAAAAACAGAAACAAATAAACACAAATAAGTTACTAAAAGAATATTTTTGACACCTCTTACTCACTTTTCTTGATTTATTGTTGCATGAAAGAAATTTTATCTATATTTTTGGCACATCAAACAATCGAATAACGATTAACCTGATTAATCAAACCAATAAATAAGACAGATAATCTTTTAAATTATGAATGCAGCGAAAGTTCTGGAAGATCTGAAAAGAAGATTCCCCAATGAACCTGAGTATCATCAGGCAGTAGAAGAAGTGTTAGGAACCATCGAAGAGGAATACAACAAGCATCCCGAATTCGATAAAGTCAACTTGATTGAACGTCTTTGTATTCCCGACCGCGTATATCAGTTCCGCGTCACTTGGATGGACGACAAAGGCAACATCCGCACCAACATGGGTTACCGCGTACAACACAACAACGCCATTGGCCCGTACAAAGGCGGTATCCGTTTCCATAGTTCCGTAAATCTGGGAATCCTGAAGTTCCTGGCTTTTGAACAGACCTTCAAGAACTCACTGACCACTCTTCCGATGGGTGGTGGTAAAGGCGGCTCCGATTTCTCTCCGCGTGGCAAGTCCAACGCCGAAGTCATGCGCTTCTGCCAAGCCTTCATGTTGGAATTGTGGCGCCACATCGGTCCTGAAACCGACGTTCCTGCCGGTGATATCGGTGTAGGCGGTCGCGAAGTGGGCTATATGTTCGGTATGTACAAGAAACTGACCCGCGAGTTCAGTGGCGTACTGACGGGTAAAGGCCGTGAATTCGGTGGTTCACTCATCCGTCCGGAAGCTACCGGTTATGGTAACATCTACTTCCTGCTCGAAATGCTGAAAACCCGTAACATCGACATCAAGGGCAAGACCTGTCTGGTATCCGGTTCCGGTAACGTAGCACAATACACCGTAGAAAAACTGATTCAGCTGGGAGCCAAAGTAGTCACCATGTCCGACTCCGACGGTTACATCTACGACCCGGACGGCATCGACCGCGAGAAACTGGACTACATCATGGAGCTGAAGAACCTCTACCGCGGACGTATCCGTGAATATGCAGAAAAATACGGCTGCAAGTACGTAGCAGGTGCCCGTCCATGGAATGAAAAAGCCGACATTGCCCTTCCTTCTGCCACTCAGAACGAAATCAACGGCGACGATGCGAAAGCTTTGATTGCGAACGGCGTGTTTGCCGTATCCGAAGGAGCCAACATGCCTTCTACTCCGGAAGCTATCCGAGTGTTCCAGGAAGCCAAGATTCTCTACGCTCCGGGTAAGGCAGCCAATGCAGGTGGTGTATCTGTATCCGGTCTGGAAATGACACAGAACTCCATCAAGCTGAGCTGGACACAGGAAGAAGTGGACGAAAAGCTGAAGAGCATCATGAAGAACATCCACGAAGCCTGCGTGAAATACGGTACGGAACCCGACGGTTACATCAACTATGTGAAGGGTGCCAACGTAGCCGGATTCATGAAAGTGGCCAATGCCATGATGGCCCAAGGTATTGTATAACGCTTGATTTTAATATTACACAAAAACCGGGTGGAACTTGAAGATTCAGGTTTCACCCGGTTTTTTATGTTTTGATGAATGATTATGATTGTCGGTTATTCTACTGCCAACTTCTGTGTAGCCCAGTTATAAGTCACGGTATACACCGTATTCTGTTCCACCGTTTTTCCATTCTCCGTTCCCCAACTACCCGACTGTTCCTTTGATTCTCCATCCGAATTAGTCACTGACAACTGATAATTAAAGGAATCCGAATAAGGGAAATAAGCCGTTTCGCCATCTTGAAGTGCAACCGACCGATTCCCGGAAGTCACGGTAAAAGTATAACCTTGCAGCCAGTCGCCCGTCACCTCCGTCAAATTCAAACAAACCGCAAAAGTGACCATGGGTACCTGCACCTTCACAGCAGTTGTGGCGCCTTCTGTCACTACAAAAGACACCTCCTTATAATAGACAGGTTCTCCTTTGGTTTCATTGTCCCAAGCAGACTCCTCTCCATAGTTTGCACTATACGCTTTCAGCATATAATCGGTAGCCGGCTCCAATTCAATCTTGTTTTGCATCTCTTCCGGAGTCAAAGTACGAACAAATTGCTCTCCTTTATACAAATCTACAGTCAAACTTTCATCCACCGCACGCGAAGCGACTTCCGTCACCACTTGCGACTGCAATTCAATCCCTTCTACAGACAAATAACCTTTTCCTGAAGGAATTTCATTTTCCTGCTGACAGCTTGCCAGCAGAAAAATTCCCAATAAAATATATACTATATTCTTTTTCATCGTTCTTTTTTATTTGTCGTAAACTAAGGAAATATCGTCAATAGTTAACACACTGCCTACATACGCATCATCAAAAGACATTTCAGACAAGGCACTTCCATTCTGAATATAAAATGTCTGAGTTATCATCTGATATGGCATATTAGCTCCTGCATTTGTTGTAGAGCTAAATATCACATAAATATACTTACATTTTGAATATAATGTTTCTCCCACATAATCCAAATCCACTACAGCTTCCGTCCAATCTCCTTTCGCTTCCGAAGAGGTATAATCTTTCTGAATAATTACATTCTTACCTTCGTCTAATAATTCAATATGCGCTTTCCACGTATCTGAAGTATATGGAGCATACTTGTACCAGAACTTCAAAGCAGTAGGACGATTATAGAACGAAGCATCTTTTATACGCTCATACGTATCTTTACTACCATCAGCATCTCCAAATGCTCCACTGGTTCCCATCGTTACATTTGTGGTACCTGTAAACAATTCACCAGCCACCTTATTATAATCTTTAGCATCAACCCCAGTCGTATTTCCACGTCCATTAGCAGTACTTCTAATTTCAGCAGCTAAATTTCCAGAATGCGCATTTGGAATATACGAAACAGAATGGAAACCATTATAATGGGCCATTGTTGATATACCCAAAAATGATGAATTGTGTCTATGTCTTGTCGTAAACAGGTTACTTGTATCCCAATGACAATCTGTTTTTTCTTTCCAAGGATTAAAAGAATAGTAATCATTCTTATAATTATCATCCGTCCATTCTTCCATTCCCGAATTCGGCAATTGCACCGGTGTTTCCAGCGTAGCTTCCGCCTCAGCAGAAGCAATCACCCCACGATACAGCGCACGCACTTTATATACTTTGTTCGAGATGTCTTCTGCGCGCTGTGTAAACTGCTGAATGCGCCCTTTGACAGCTTCACGGGTGGTACAATCAACCCAACCCGACCCGTCATAATACTGATAAACCAGATTCTCTTTTATCGCTTCCGGATCGCCGGCAGTTACATTTACTTCGTCTATGGTAAACTCTCTCGACCAGCAATTCCTTTCATCCACAGCAATACTGAACTCCGGCTTGTTGCATTTCAAGGTGTACACCCTGTTAACGGCCTCATCCTCACTAGCCCAGCGATTATTGGCTTCCACATCCACCGTAATGGTAGAAGAAACCGTATTTCCAGCGTCTGTCATCAACTGAGGAATCAAAGATGTAAAATCAAGACTTCCCTCTGTCGCACCGATTTCCGGCAAAGTAATGCCCAAAGCATCCTCCACAGCCGCCTTATCGTCTGCATTTGACAACAGATATTCCTTTTCAGTCAATCCTGCAAATTTTGCATCTGTAGAATTGAACTTCAGCTTCATATCCTGCAAAGGAGAAGACAACTTCAAATTAATAATCGCAGATTTCTTTTCTGTTTCCACAAAAGAAAGTACATTATTTTCGAAACCTTCCGACTCCAGTTTAGGCTTCGGCATGAACTCCATCGGCAAAGTTTCAGTCACAGAAACAGTGGATACCTCCATTTTTTCCACCGAAATACCGGCACCCGATGAGGTTGTTCCATCCGTTCCCAGCATGATTTTCACATGTGTTTTTGCAGGAATATTGGTAAAGGGTTTCAATTCAGGATTCTCTGGAACGACAGGCTCTGCAATATCATACGACACTTCCTGACCTGTACCCAGCAAATGTCCGTGGAATACCAGTTTTACAGAAGAACCCGCCTGAAAATACGCACTCTTATCCGTGGCAGCCTCCAGTTCTACCGACTGGTCGCCGACAGAAACAGTCACCGCATAATCCTCATAGACTTTCTGCAGACTTTCCGTATTATAATTCACCGAAAGCAACGCATTTGCCACGGCACATGGAATCGTAGCCGAAGTCATCTGCCCGGTTATTACTTGCTGATTGTCCAGTGCACCCATATAATAAGGCTCATCCAATGCGATGACAGGATTGTCTCCGTAAGTAGCCGTCAGATTGTATGTACCTTCTTTCACCAAGACCGATTCGGCACATTCTCCAGAATAGGCAACCTTACCAGTCGTAGCATCTGTCACACGCAACTGAAACATGGATGCCAACGGCTTTTCCAGTGCAGAAGGTGCCGTACGTGAATAAGCCTGGTCTGCTTCATCCGTCAAAGTAAGCTGGAAACCCGTCTGAGCAGAAGAACGCAAATCGTCTTCCTCCCGACATCCTCCCAGCCATAAGGCCAACAACACTAATAAAAGACTACTAAACCACTTCATATCTCTATCTGTTCCTTTACTCATAACTTAATTCAAATTCATCTACCCATAATGTACTACCGTCACCTACTTGACCGATGACCTTCTTTCCATTTTCATCAAACTCACCTCCATATTTGCTGGAAGTAGCCACAATTGTAATCTTCGCAGGCTTAGATATTGTATCCGTATAATTGATATCAAACTCAAACTTCTTGTATTCCGTCACTGTCTCAGTACCCGTAAACTCTCCATAAGCGATTTCCTGACCAGCTGCATTCCACAATCGTAAGTAAATTTGACATTGGTCATTCTTCAAATTTCCCGGAACCGTCCCATTGTAAGTGATAGGCATGGACTTATACTTATAATATCCGCTTAACTTCGTAGGACGTGCACCCGAATACGGACGTCCAAAAGAAGGGCTGGACTCGGGAGTCCCCATATTCGTCTTATAGGTACCAATAAAAAGATTACCGGCAGCAGCTCCTACCAAAAGGATATCACCATAGGTATATAATTTGGCTGAGGTTCCACGATACGCATCACTTCCTGTCACAGGCACCGTACTCGATTCCTTATAAATGGTCACCCCTTCGTTTCCAGTCGCCCAGTATGCTTGCGCATCATCCAAATTGTTGGCTACCGGATTCGGATACCAAGTTTTTCCGCTCTGGGTCCATGTATCAAAATTCATATTCGGAATTGTCACGATAGTTTCGGTCTGGAAAGAAAGTGCTTCTCCCGCACCTCCATCCGCCAGCGCACGCACTTCATAATTTGTTCCGCTTTTCAGTCCGGTCAAAGTAGCCGAATAAGAGCGAGTACCAGTTGTCGTTATGGAAGCCGCATCCAAAGCAGTCCATTCTTCTTCTCCCTGCACACGATATTCTACCGCCAACTCGGTTCCAGCCCGGAAGCTGCCGCTGATATACGCCTTCGTGGCCCATGCATTCACGCTTTCCACCGAAGCAGGCACAGAAGACTTCTGCACATCCACCGTCCAGTCGCAAATGTAACGCCCGTTCCGATAGGCCTTAAACACACGAGGCCGTGTAAAATCGGTCACCGTTTCCGCAGCAGGTTCCAATACCGTCTTAGAACCTTCCAGATTCAATTTGTTGATTTTTATGTTTCTATAATCCGCCTCATCCGTCACATAAATAATCGCCACATGAGTCTCCAAATCCAGCAAAGGAGCCGTCCCCGATTGGTTTTCCACTTCAATGGTACGCTCAATCTCCTGCTTTACCGTGATTTTCCACCAATAATCCTGATAAGTTTTCAGCAAGATACTTACCGGATTGGTAAAATTCACTGCCGTATTGGCATTGGCCGGCAACTCATCCAAAGAAGAAAAGCTGAAATCCGGAAAACCGGAAGGTCTGATACAAGCCGTCGAATCCGGATAAATCAATGCCTCCGCATTAGCCACCAATTTTGTAATTGGCAAACTGTCTATAAAAGCATCTTCACCTATAGTCAGTTCAATCGTATGTGCCTGATTATTGAACACGGCTTCTCCCTGCATCCCCTCCACCTGGATTTCCTGAATCACTCCTTCAATATACGGATAAGGGATGTCATTCTCAATACAAGAAGACAAGTTCAGTAACAAGAAAGATATAAAGCTATACTTCAAAGCTTTTACAAGCATAATCTGTCAATTTAAAAATAGGTACAAATTCCGATGTTAATCGAAAATATATTAATTTTAAAGTCCGCCGAACTCTGGCGATAGGAACCATGCTCCACCTGATTTGTAGTCTGTTCCGCCCATTTGAATTTCAGTCCCACCACATTGATGGAAACTTCCACCGCCATGTTGTTGGTCACAAAAGCCGTCAAACCTGGAGCCGCACCAATCTGCAGGCTGTGCGTTGTCTGGTAAGTACCGGTCGCTTTCTCGTCTGAACCCGACAAAGTCTTTCCTTCCCCATAGCCATAAGTCAGCCGCAGTTCATTAAAGAATCCGAACACCTTGCTGTTTCCCAGTCCCATATACGTCCGCAAGAAACCGGAAGCCGTATATTCATGTTCCAGATACTTATAGTCACTGATGTCAAACGACAAGTCATCCCCCAAATCCAGATTTATACTTCCCAAATCGGCATAAGTACGATTGTAATTCAGACGAAGGCCAGCCGCCATATTATCCCGAAAAAAATAGCCCGCATACGGACTCACTTTAAAGGTATATCCCTCTCCGTTTATATCGTCCAATATAAGAAACTTATAGTTATCTCCCGTCAATTCCATATAGGAGAAAGTCACACCTCCCATCCAGGAACCTTTGGGTACAAAAAGAGAAGGCTTTATATTACGATCATAACTTTTTCGTGCGTACACCGAAGTGACGCACAAAAAAGTTAAAAATAGAATCAAATATTTCTTCATGAAAAATATTAATAGTATGACAATTCAAAATCATCTACCCAAAGGGTACTGCCAACCGCCAGCTGTCCAATTACATTAATTCCGCTAAAGTATCCACCGTAACGACTGGAAGTTGCCACGATAGTTATCTTATCCGGACGCTTATTGGTGACTGTATATTCAATAGGTATTTCAAAACGAGTATATTCAGAAACTGTCTGATTAGTAATAAAATGTCCTTCACCAATCGTTTCGTCTCCCGACCAAAGCATTACATAAATATCACATTCATCTGAAGTCAAAGTACGGTCGGCAGGCACACTTCCACTAGACATCGTAGCTCCTGGCTGATACTTAAAGTATCCAGACAATTTCGTAGGACGGGCACCTGCATAAGGTCTACCAAATGTCACACTTGACGCAGGATTTGTGGCATCGGTTTGATAACTTCCAATGAAGATATTTCCCGCAGCTTTTACCTTGATAAATCCGCCCAAAATCTTAACTTCTACAGTCTCCAACCGAGCTGCCAATCCAGTATGAGAATCTGAAACTCCCGTACTATTTGAACTACCCCCCATGGCTACTCCTTCATTACCTGTGGCCCAATAACTGTTCGAACCATCTGTATTTGGATACCATGAACCATTTTGCGACCAATTATCAAGACCCAAATTAGGTATTGCTTCAAAAGCTTCTGTAGTAAAGCTACAAGTCTCACCCGTCTTATCCCCACACAAGATATAATATTCATATTCCGTATTGAAATCCAATGGGGATACTTTGGCTGAATAATTCTTTGTACCTTCTTCCTGAACAGCCTCTACCGTAATCCATTCCGAATCAGCTTTCTTTTTATAACGGAACTGTACCGGTGAAGTGATTTCTTCCAAATTACAAGCACCTGACAAATAAGCAAACTGGCCCCATACTTTAGATACATCCGATTTTATATCATCCGTTTTCAAATCCGGATTATCCTGCTTCGTGGGCACTTTTACTGTGACATCATATTGATGAATGGTCTGATCGACTGTAATATCAAATGAAGCATTACCTTCTTCTGTAATGTCCAGGTTCACCTTATAATAATAAGCAGCTTCTGCGTTATCGGTTATTTCCTGAGAGAAAACTTTTCCACTTCCAAAATCAACCTTCAAAGTCAAAGCCTGTCCGGATTTCACGTATGCCGCACGAGTCTCGTCTTTTGCAAAAGAAATGCTCAATGCATCAGCCCCTTCAATGGAGCAAGCATAATCTGTAAATACATTCTTAAAGCTTTCTGAATAACTGACAGACACCATAGACTGAGCCAATTTGCAGGTCACTTCCACAGCTTTTGCCTTATTTGCTTCAATGGCCACTTCAGTCTGTCCTTCATAATAAGGAGCTGCATCAAAACCTTGTGCCTCTTTATCTTTATCAGCCGAATACGCTTTAATAGTATAAGTTGCCACAGGCAACAGCACATCATTTAATTCTTTCCAATCATCCGCATGTTTTACGACCGATGCCGATTCATCTAAGACGTCCACGGCAATTGCTTCCGAACTTGTCACATCGGCACGAGTTGTCACACTCTTATTCACATCAACGGAAGATAACTGAAGATAGCCATATCCTTGGGCTTCTTCTATTTCTGACTGACAGGAAGAAACCAAACCCATCCCCAGAAACAATCCAATCATTATATTTGTTAATCTCATAACTTTTTACTCCCCTTATTTTGGATTTACAACAACTGTAATATCGCCGTCTTTTGTATTTACTCCATCATAAACTGATAAGTTAAACGTACTATTTCCAGAACTTACGACCTGTGGAATCAAGACTAATAAGCCTCCCAGCTTAAATGTAAAATCAGTACATGTACCTGCATGCAACTGGGTATATTCCTCGTCTGTAACAAGACCTAACCCTACAATCGTAGTTTTAAGGTCATCATCCATATTACAGATATCAAATGTTTCTGGTAATTGTACCATTCCTAAAAGTGCAGCGATTTCTCCGGAAATAGTCACATTCAAATTTTTGATTCCATTGGGAGCCAAGATACGCACATCCTGCAAGCCTGCAATATCAGAGTCTCCGTATGTACAAGTATAAGTGGCAGGTAATCCTTCAAAAGTAATGGACTCTTCTGGTGTTGGCGGCTCATAAATGATATTCCATACCGGAATTTCGATGGTTTCTCCCACTTCTGTGAAGGTCAGATCCACAGTCAAGCCAATAGAAAGATAAGAATCTGTAGAACCTTCGTCTGTCAGATTAATCAAGAAAGAGTCACCGTCCGCCAGGTCTGCAATACCGCCTTCTGCGTCTTCAGGTTTCTGTACGGTGGCATTCAGTTCAATAAAGTTACCTTCTATGGAAGTAGCTTTAACTGAAACCGTCAAATGATTTTGCTGTTCAGGAGTCTGAAAATAATACTTTTTACCCAAGTTTTCTTTATCAAATACTTGAGTAGCTCCATCTCCATTATCTACCGTAATCGCATAATCATCCTGGAAAGATTCTGTAAATGCACTTGTCACACCCAATTGAATTTCCACACATGAAAGTTTACAAGACAGATTCACATTGGTAGAAACTCCTTTTTTCACAGAGAAAGTTTGTTCTCCCTTGAAATACGGGCGTTCTGAAACACTCACATTTTCACCCTCGTAATTATAAGCCTTCACTGAATAATTACCTTCAGCCAATGGAATTACCACCTTGCCTTCTTCATTCTTCAATTCACTGACAAGCGCTTTTTCCACTTCTTCCTGTGTTTCTGTATTGGTAACGACCAGCGTATAACCATCTACATTTACATCTTCCTCGTTGAAATTGCCAGTAGTTGTACCGCCATCTACAATTTCAGTGGCACGACTCATTTCGACCCCATTATAAACTGAAGACAAACTAAGCTCCAGCGTACCGGCATTCTCGCCTAATTCATTCTTGCCTAAGATTTCATCACGCATCTCACAAGATGAAAATCCTAACATAAGGCCCAAAAGCCAAATTAAACCTTTATATCTTTTCATATCTTTCGTCTTTTATTTTGAACTTGGAATATATTCGCCCGGGATAACCACTGTCACTTCTTGTTCTGTCACACCGTCATCTACCGTTACAGTCAGTCCAAACTTACCTCCTGCAATATCCGTACTATTCGGTTTAATAGTCAAAGTATAAGAATAACACGGCTGCAAATTTATCTCTTTCATATCCTCAAAGCCTTCCACTGTTACAGGAGAACCACTTTTATCTGTCAAGGCAAACGACAAAGTAGCTTTCACGCCTTCGTCGCCGGTCTTCAGATACAGTTCCTGTCCCTCGTTTGACTTGTTCATCGTCCATGCCTCGTCCATGTAGTCAGTCTTGACAGAAACAGTGCAATCGCCAAAATAATCTTCAAAGGTATCGCTGTCATCGTTACCTTTGTAAACCAGCTTCATTTTTGCATTTGCAGGCTTACAAGTCACATTCACTGTTTTTCTATCCCCCTGAGCCACAGTAAATGTCTGGCTGCCTTTCACATAGAGTTTATCGTAACCAGCCGGCACGTCTTCCCCATAATAAGCAGTCAATGTGTAAGGAACCCCAAAGTCAACTTTCTGGTCTACTTCCAACTCCCCATAAAGTTTGTCTGTATAAACAGCTTCTTCACCTTTATACAGAGACACCTTGTAATTTTGTACATTCTGATAAGCGCTCTCATCTATTGAGCGGCTCTTGTAAGACAGGTTTGTTGACAAATCAATCATCACACTGCCTTGTCCAGAAATACTCTCCTGTTCTTTTTCACTGCTGCAACTTCCCAAGAAAAGAAGTATCGTCAATGAAAAAAACGCCTTTAAATAGTTTCTCATCTTCATTTGATAATAAAATTTTGTCTTTTTTTCAGTGTGCAAAGTAACACCAATTCCAAAATCCTCACAAGGTCTTTTTTTTTTATTTTTGGCTGATTTTTAATAATACATTAGAAATAATCATCCCTTTTATCTGATAATTAGTATAAAAAACCATTTTATAAAGTAATTCAATGGTCTATTTTTAAAATTCCATCGAACCCCACTGGAGCATCCTATGAAAAAATTTATACCTTTGCAAATACAATACTAAACTGAAAACTATCAACCAAATGAATTCAAAGTACATTTTATCCGGATGCCTACTCAGCCTGGTCTTCAGTTCCTGCATTCAGGACGAAGCGCTCAACGTAGAAGCAGCCATAGACGGCTGCACCGGAGCACAGATTCAGTCTGCCACCATCGACCATTTAAAGAAAGAGGTGGAAGTCTACGTGTTGGACGGAACCGACATTTCCCAACAGGAACTGGTTTTCACCTTGCCTGAAGGCGCTTCCATCCAGGCGGAGGAAACGGAAACAAACGACCGGCCTCCTTTGTATGATTTCAGCCAGCACGCCTCCAGATATTTTGTGGTAACTTCCGAAGACGGAAACACACAGACCGAATACCTTATTCGGATAAACAAGCTGGCCTTACCCACAAGCTATTCTTTCGAGGAACTGAAAACCGTCACTCCCTACAATGTCTTTTATCTGACAAACGCATCGGGCATCATGCAATGGGCAAGCGGAAACCCCGGATACGACCTGAGCGGCATGGCCTTGAACGAAACGCAATACCCCACCGTACAGTCTCCCGAGGGCTATTCCGGAAAATGCGCCAAACTTACGACACTCAGTACCGGAAGTTTCGGTAAACCGCTGGGGATGCCCATCGCCGCCGGAAATTTATTTATCGGCTCCTTTGACACCCAGAATGCCGTACTGGCTCCCTTGCAAGCCACTCACATGGGATTTCCTTTCACCAAACGCCCCTCCCGGATGACCGGCTGGTTCAAATACAAGGCAGGAGAAACCTTTACCGACAAGACTGGCAACGCAGTGGCAGGGAAAAAGGACCGAGGCGACATCTATGCCGCACTTTACGAAGCCCCCAGCAGCGACTTCTCACTCGACGGAAATCTTTTCCCGGACGGGACGGGAATCGATGAACACATCGTACTTTTGGCCCGCATCCCGGAACAGGAAATGACGGAAACAAACGACTGGAAAAAGTTTGACCTGGAATTTACTCCCCAAAACGGGAAAACCCTCAATGCCGAAGACCTGAAGAACGGAAAATACAAACTTGCCGTGGTGTTCTCTTCCAGCGTCATGGGAGCCTACTTCCAAGGAGCAGTCGGCAGCGAATTATGGATAGATGAAGTGGAAATTATTTGTGAAAACTAATCGATAGAAAAAAGATATGAAAAAATATATACTACCCCTATTGGCCCTGTCCTTATGCGGCTTCACTCTGACGAGTCACGCACAGTCTTCCTCCCACAAAGGTCTGGCATGGCTTTCTTCACACGGACTGGACTATGAGATAAAGGCCGGAATTAATATAGGAGGAACTTCTCCCCTGCCTCTGCCCAAGGAAATCAGAAGCCTGGACAGTTATTCGCCCGGACTGGCCATCACCCTGGAAGGAAATGCCACCAAATGGCTGGACGAAAAACAGAAATGGGGCGTCAGCCTGGGGCTGCGGCTCGACAAAAAAGACATGGATACCAAGGCTACCGTAAAGAACTATGGCATGGAAATCTTCAGCGAAACCGGAGGAAAAGTAAAAGGCCTCTGGACGGGAGGAGTAAAGACTACCGTAAAAATGTCTTACCTCACCATCCCGGTTCTGGCAAACTACCGCATCAGCAACCGCTGGAAAGTGATGGCAGGACCGTATTTCTCTTACATGATGAACGGGGAATTTTCCGGAAATGTATATGAAGGACATCTGCGCACCCCCGACGCCAGCGGAAGCCGCGTTAATTTTGAAGGAGAGAACAAGGCTGCATACGATTTCTCGGACAACCTCCGCCGTTTTCAGTGGGGCCTGCAGGTAGGCGGTGAATGGAAAGCCTACAAGCACCTGAACATCCATGCCGACCTGACCTGGGGACTGAACGACATTTTCCAGAAAGACTTCACCACGGTCTCGTTTGCCATGTATCCCATTTACCTGAACCTAGGATTCGGATATGAATTCTGAGTATACCTTATATATAAAGAAAAGGGCTGAGACGCAAACCTCAGCCCTTTCCTTTATAGTAACCTCTACCTTATTATTCGAAGGTAATCTGCAAATCGTCCAGCAGCAATTTACTGTTGGGAGCGCCCTCATACACATCGCCGTTCTTACTGGAGGTGCAGATAAACGCTATTTTATATTTCTTATTGGCATCGTAAGATTTGCCGTTCACTTCCTCGAAGTTCAAGTCAAATTTCTTCCAGTCGGTCGCGCCGCCATTCTCAATGCCCGCACGCATCACGATAGGCGCATCGGCCTGCTTGATGGTTTCCCCATCCAACACGAAGTTTTCATTTTCTGCCTCATACAACACCGCATAGATGTCACATTCATCCACTTTGTCGGCTACGGCATTCGCGTCTTTGTCATAATAGGTCTCACCCGGAGTATATTTATACCATCCTGAGAATTTCAGCGGCTTTCCTTCGCGCGTCACGCCGAATTTGGTCGATTTCAAAGGCTTTGCCGCATTCAGTTCGAATGTCCCCATAAACAAACTTCCTGCCGTGATGTTCGGTGCCATGGTGGCCATCAATGCCCCTACAAATCCGCCATAATTTTTCAGGTCCTGCTTGGCTTGCAGCAGACTGACGGTCTGCAGGCAGGCAGCCGTAGTGCCTTCTTTCACGTCTTCCGTTTCCTGAGTCACGCAATAGGGAGGTACCACCACTTCCGGATGACTGGCAGCAACCCCTTCCAAAGAACTATACACAATGGCACTTCCCCCGTTCGTCGAAGCATAAGGGCCTGCCGGGGTATAATAATGATAGGTCTCGTCGTAAGTCCAGTTTTCAAAATTCAAGGCCAACACTTTCGAACTGATTGAGACCTTATAGGCAGCCACCGTACCGTCCTCAGCGGTTACAGTGTAAGTCACGACCTTGCCATTTGAAAAATCCTGTGCCTCTCCGCTGGCAGGCACCACGGTCGCTCCGGACGAAACTTCAATGGTAGGCACCAGAGCCGTCAAATAGGCAGCCTTTGCCGTATCGGCAACCATAAAAGTGATGGTCTTTGCCTCTTCATTGATTGTCGTTTCGCCTACCACCAGGGAGTCCACTGCGGCCACGGCCTTATCGAAGGTAAAAGAAGTGATTTTGGCCTCACTGCTCTCGTTTCCCGTCAGGCGAGTACCTGAATAAGTCACTTTCACGGCCTGTTTGATTCCACCCGTCAGCGTGGCATCTATATCCAGGTCCATATTCAGAGTTCCGTTGCTAAACACTCCGGCCGCATTTACGTTTGCCGTAAGCAGTTCGGCCTCAACCGTAGTCGTTCCGGTAAACTCATATTTATCGCCATTGGCTGTCAACGCACAGTTGTTCAGATTGATATCTCCAATTTTTATTCCCATAAACGAGAAGTCCGTGATAGACAGACTGACCGCATTGTCGCCGGCTTTGCTCACAGTGATAATTTGTGAGTTCACCGTTCCACCCGGAATATCTACGCCACCTTGTGAAATGGACACATCCAATTTTCCCTTATATTTACCCGCCAGATCACTGTCAACGGGAATCACAATTGATTTGTCTTCACTGCAGGAAGTACACAAATTCACCACGCACAAAAGGGCAAACAAGTAAAAAAATAAGCTCTTTTTCATCTCTTGATTTTGTTTTAAATTACGGCAGCAAAGGAAATCAATACACTCCATTTCTGCAAGGTCGATTTATTTTATTTTTAGCCGATTTTTTAAATCGTAAAAAATCCACGCCTCAATAATTAACTTCTAAATGCATTTTTTCTCATTTCGAGTGGTCGATTTTTAAAATATACTATTTTATCTTATTTCCTGTTTTATATTTTTAAGGTACGATTCACACAACCGTTTTATATTTCTGCTATCTTTGACACATCGGAAACCAAAAAAGATAACAAACACCTTATTTTTTATGAAACACAAAATTCTCACACATTGGGCAGGCATCTTTACAATCTTGATTCTAAACGTATTCAACCTGCAGGCACAATATGCCGTGAAAGGTACCCTCGTGGATTCACTCACACACGAAAGCGAGCCCTACGCCACGCTGCGTATCACGCTTGACAAATCGCCCGACAAACCGGTCCGGCTGAACGTGACGGATACCCAAGGGAAGTTTCAGGAAAAACTGCCTCACACCGGCAACTACACACTGCAAATCACATCCGTAGGCAAACGTACCGTCATCCGCCGTTTCACCATCACGGAAAGCAAGCGGGTGGCCGATTTGGGCACGCTCTACACCTGCGACGATGCCCAGATGCTGAAAGGCGTGGAAGTGGTGGCACAAAAACCGCTCGTAAAAGCGGAAATCGACAAAATTTCCTACAGCATAGAAGATGACCCCGACTCCAAGACCAACACCACCCTCGAAATGCTGCGCAAGGTACCCCTTGTCACAGTCGACGGGGAAGACAACATCCAGGTCAACGGTTCCAGCAATTTCAAGGTGCATGTCAACGGGAAACCCAACACGCTGATGAGCAACAACCCGAAGGAAGTGCTGCGAAGCCTGCCGGCCAATTCCGTCAAATCCATTGAAGTGATTACGGAACCGGGTGCCAAATACGATGCGGAAGGTATCGGAGGCATTCTGAACATCATCACCACCGATGCCAAGATGCAAGGCTACAACGTGACCCTCGGAGCCAATGCCAACAACATGGGCATTTCGGGATATGCGTATGGCACGGTGCAGGTGGGAAAATTCACCCTCACCGGAAACTATTCCTACAACTACCAGAACCAGCCGCGCAGCCTCTCGGAAAGCGGACGCGAGGATTTCACTTCTACCGACTACCGCCACCTGTCCACCGGAGGCTCTTCCAAGAACAAGGGAAACTTCCAGTTCGGAAACATTGAAGGAAGCTATGAGATAGACACGCTGAACCTGATTACCTTCTCGGCCAACATTTTCGGAGGGAAGTTCGACACGCAAGGCGATTCGCATACGTCCATGAGCGACAACGACTGGAACGAACGCTACAGCTATCTCACCCGCAACCAGTCGACCAACCAGTTCGGAAACATCGGCGTGAATGCCGACTACCAGCATTCCTTCAAGAAGAAAGGAGAATACCTCACCTTGTCCTATAAGTTCAACAATTCCCCCAACAACAACGAGGCAGACACTTATTACGACGAGGTGAAAGACGTGCCTTTCAGTCTGCCGCACCAATATTTCGACAACGATGCCCACACGGCAGAGCATACCGCACAGGTTGACTACGTCAATCCGTTCAACGGCGTTCACTACATGGATGCCGGAATGAAGTATATCTACCGTGAGAATTACAGTGACAGCCAGTACTTTCTGGAAAACGCCCAGGGCGAGATGGAGGCCAGTCAGGACCTCTCAAGCAAATACCAGCAGGGGCAGCACATTCTTGCCGCCTACGCGGACTACCAGCTGAAGTGGAAAAAATTCGGGGCGAAAGCCGGTGTGCGCTATGAGCATACGTTCATGGACGTGGAATACGACTACATGCCCGAACGTAATTTCAAGACCGGATTCGACGACGTGGTTCCCACCCTGAACCTCTCCTACATGCTGGGGATGAGCGCCACCCTCCGGGCCAACTACAACATGCGCATCAACCGTCCGGGAATATGGTACCTGAATCCTTTCCGCGACACCAGCAACCCCACGTCCGTCAGCTATGGAAACCCAGACCTGGACACCGAAAAAGCACATATCCTCGGAATGACGTTCAACACCTTCAGCGCCAAGTTCAGCCTGAACGCCAACCTTACCTATACGTTCATCAACAACGGAATCGAACGCTATTCCTTCATGAACAACGGAGTGCAGGAAAACACTTACGGCAATGTAGGCAAAAGCCAGCGCACACGCCTGGCCTTATGGATGAACTGGAACCCGGGCAGCACCACCCGCCTCTCGCTGAACGCCGGCGGCGACTATGCCGACTACCGGAGCAAGGAACTGAACTCATACAACAGCGGATTCTCCGGAAACCTGTTTGCCAACGTGCAGCAGACCATTCCCTGGGAGTTACGCCTCAGCCTCTATGGCGGCGGCAGCACCCCGTACGTGTCGCTGCAAGGAAAAGGCTCTTCCTACTACTATTACGGCATCAACCTCAGCCGCTCCTTCCTGAAAGAAAAGCGGCTGAACATCTCGCTCTTTGCCAGCAGCATTTTCCAGAAATACAATTCCTACCGCAGCGAAACCGTGACCGATACCTTCCGCTCATGGTCGAACAGCAGTTATCCTTCCCGCAGATACGGCATCAGCATCAGCTGGCGGTTCGGTGAACTGAAGACACAGGTGAAAAAGACACAGCGAAGCATCACAAACGACGATTTGAAGGCAGGCGGCGACAACAAGGGAAGCGGAACCATGCAGTAATTCCTGCAAATTAGCTATCTTTGCAAAAACTATGCACTATGGAAAAGGAACTGCCCAAAATAGATTTGCCGGAAGAATGGCTCATCGGCACCGGCATCAGCAAAGAACTGCTGGGACTCTACACCAATTACCCGGTACGCCTGAAATGTGAAATCTTCGTACTCTGCACATCCGGAGAGGTGGAAGCGTCGGTCAACCTGAATAAAATCAAGGTGGAAGCCAACGACTTCATTACGCTTACCCCCGGAAGCATCTTTCAGATAAACGACATCAAGGGCGACCTGAACATCTACTTCGGCGGGTTCTCGTCCGAATACATGGAACACAACATCCAGTCGCACTCCTTCCTCGACACCATGTACCTCACGCTCGGACGACCCGTCATCCGCCTGCGCCCGGAAGGAGCCAGAATGATGGAGGAATACATGCAGCTGCTCATCAAGATGTATGAGTTCCTGCCCGAGAAAATCAGACCGGAAATCGCCACCAACCTGTATGCCGACATACACAAAGGCATCTCCATGCTCTACCGGAACAAGACCGACGAGGTGCACACCCTGTCGAAGAGCGAGCTGATTTGCCGCAACTTTGCCCAGCTGGTCATGCAGCACTACAACCAGACGCGCAACGTGGCCTGGTATGCCGAAAAGCTCCAGATTACCCACGCCCACCTCTGCACCACGGTGAAACAGATTACGGGGAAGACCTGCGTGGACATCATTTCGTCCATGGTCATCATGGATGCCAAGTCGCAGCTGAAATCTTCACAGCTTTCCATCCAGAACATCTCCGACTCCCTGAACTTTGCCAACGTGTCGTTCTTCGGGAAATACTTCAAGCGATACGTGGGGATGAGTCCGCTGGAGTACCGGAACAACGGGTAGAAAAAAGAAGAAACAAGAAGACTTCCGACGACATTTGAAACGTTTTGAGAGCCTCAAAAAAACGCACTTGTGCTTGAAAGAAAACGCGCTTGCGTTTTGCTCAAAACGTACTTGCGTTTCAAGTAAAACGTCCTTGCATTTTAAACCAAACGCACTTGCGTTTTCGTCCCCCCTGAAAAGCCATGAAAAGAACGTACATTTCACTCCTTTTTTGCCTGCTCGGACTCATCCTGCAAGCCGGTTCCGGCGTACGGCTCACCCCCATCCCCTCTCTTCCGCAACTGCCGGTCAGCGCCATACACCGCATTTTCCAGGACAGCGAGGGAATGATGTGGTATGGCACAGTCAACGGGCTGTGCCGCGACGACGGCTATCAGGTAGACGTCATCCGCTCCGACATCCATACGCCGGGGCTGCTGCGCAACAACCTGGTCCAGTCCATTTCGGAAGATACGAAAGGCCGGATTTGGTTCGGGACGGATGCCGGCGCCTATATCTTGGACAAAACCGACAGGCAGGTCGTCCCTCTGGACCCGGAAAGGCTGCAGGGAAGTGTGGTCTACAGCATCCGGAAAACCTCGGACGGATGCATGTGGCTGGCCAGCGACAACAAGCTGATGCGGTATGACGCATCGGGCAGACACCAGAAAACATACCAGCTGTACGACCATGAAGGAAGGCCTTCGTGGATGGCCGGATTCTGCGAAAGCCGGCAGAAAGAAATCCTCATCACCCTGGGACGGGAAGGCATCTACCGCTACGACCGGAAACGGGATACCTTTGTATGTTATGCCGCCCCTCCTGCCGGACGGAACCTGGCCTATCTCCTACAGGACCGCACGCACAACTATTTCTGGGTGGGGACCAATGGCAACGGCGTGCTGCTGTTCAACCCCTCGGCACCCAAGGATTCCCTCTACACCTTTTCTCCCATTCCCGTCAATCCCATGGGCGAAAAGGAGGGCGATATCCTTTATCTGACACAAACATATCACGACGGCACGCTTTGGATGACCACCCGCCGCTCCTTGATAGCCATGCGCTACGACGAAAAAAAACGCCAGCTGGTACAGACCGGTTTCCGGCTGCCGGCTCCATACGGCACCATGCTGAACGAAATCTACCAAGACCGCCACGGGGCACTGTGGGTGGCTTCTTTCGATGGAAAAAGTTTCATCGTGCATTTCACGGAAGACGCTCCGGAGGAATTTCCGCTTCCGGCCCTGTCACAGCGCGTCAAGTCCCAGCCGGCCATCATGGCCTTGAGCGATGCCGGCGAAGGCAAGCTGTGGATATCACAGGAACGCACCGGACTGGGACTGTATGACCTGCGGCACGACCGCGTGTCACTTTATCCTGATTTTCCGTCACTGGCCGGTCTTTCGCTGGGAACCATCAAACAGCTGTCGGAGGCCGGCAGAGAAGGAAACGTATGGGTGATACCCGAAGGAAACAACCTTATCTACGAATTCAGACGGGAAGGCATGCAGATTGTCCACGTGCGCAGCCTGTCACTGCCTTCTCCCCAACCCGACGAATATTTCACGCAGACCTACGAAGACGAACGCGGCAGGCTATGGGCCGGCACCAACCACGGACTGTATGTCTTCAACCTGCTCCAGGCACAATGGTACACCTCCTGCGACACCCTGGGACAGGTCAGTGCCATCCGGGAAGACAAGCGCGGCAACCTGTGGATAGGTACCACCGACAAAGGCCTTTACCGGCGGACAAAGACCGGCAACTGCCAAAGAATCGTGCCCTCCCTCTCCGTCACCTGCCTGAGCCTGCAAGAAGACAGCTGCGTCTGGATGGGCACCCAGGAAGGAGGGGTATATGCCCTGCACGTGCAGACCGGAAAGCTGACCGACCATACTCAGCTCTGCGGACTGACCGGCAACATCGTAAACCAGCTGGAATACGACGTGTACGGCCACCTGTGGATTGACACGAACCAGAAGCTGATAGAATACAATCCGAAAAACCGCTCGTTCTCCACCTATCTCACCACCGACAATTCCCTGCTGCTCCACCGTTTCATCCCTACAGCCCTCTGCAAGGGGCGCGACGGACGGATTTATCTCGGAGGCATTCCGGGCATCTGTGCCGTGACGCCTTCTGCCCGGCTCGACCAGCCCAGCCAGAACATACCGACCTTCATCACTGGGATTTATGTGATGGAAAAACTCAAAAAGCAGACCAACAACCTGACCCTACAGCCGGACGAATACAACCTGGAGATTCATTTTTCTTCACTCGATTACCTGAACGCGGGCAAGATACGCTATGCCTACCGCCTGACCGGACTCGACAAGGAATGGAACTACACCGCCGAGGGACAGCCCGTGGCCAGCTACAAGCATCTTCCCAAAGGCAACTACGTGTTCGAAGTGAAGGCCACCGACGGCTACGGAGTCTGGAGCGACAAAATCACCCGGATGCATATCACCCGTCTTCCCGCCTTCTACCAAACCGGATGGGCCATCGCCCTCTACCTGCTTCTCACGCTGGGCGGAGTCTATGCCGGCATTCATTTTTACCTCCGCCGGATGAAACGGAAAAGCGAGGAACTGTATGCCGACAGCACGGAACTGATGAAAATGCGTTCCTACCTGGACGGGGAGCAGCCCTCCCATCCGGAAGTACGGGTTTCCGACCTGGAATTTGCCCGGCTGGACGAGATGCTGCTGGAAAATATTCTGAAAGCGGTGGAAGACAACCTGAGCGAACCCGACTTCGACGTGCAGCACCTGGCCGAAAAAGTCAACATGTCGCGCTCCACCCTGACCCGCAAGCTGAAGGCCATCACGGGACTGACTCCGCTGGAATACATCCGCCGCGTCAAGATGCAGCATGCCTGCCGGATGCTGAAAAACAACCATACCACCGTGAACGAAGTGGCCCTGGCTCTCGGCTACTACAACCGGAAATATTTCACCGCCTGCTTCAAGGAAGAGTACGGCCTCACGCCCAGTGAATACCAGAAAAAGCAGGAACAAGAGGGCACATCTGAATCAAAAGAGGGGTAAAAATGCGTCAAAACGCCCTTTGAAGCATTTCATGCCGCTCTTTGGCACATTCTTTTCTCCGCCTCGCCAAAGAATCTTTTTACATTTGGCAGCGTCAACCTTAGTGGTCAAACTTCGAAAAACGAACGAACAAAATGAGAAAAGAAATTCTATTCCTAGCCGCACTGGCTTCTTGCATTTCCTCCTTCGCGCAGCATTTTGAAAAGACTGCCCAAGGGGGAAAATTCCAGACCGCACAACCTGTTTTGAACGGGGAAGTGATTTTTTACTCCCCTTCCATCGTGCGCATCGTGAAATATCCTTCGGCTGAAATGCCCGAGAAAAAAAGTTATCCCGTCATCAAGACTCCGGAAAAAGTGGAGATTGCCTACACTCAGAACGGGAACACGGTGTGCATGACCGCCGGAAAAATGAAAGTCACACTGGATGTGGCCACCGGAAAAGTGACCTACACCGATGAAAAAGGAAAAACCTTGTTGAAGGAAAAAGTAGAAGGCACCAACTTCATCCCCCGGAAAGATGTAGACCGCGATGCGTATACCGTGAGCCAGGCGTTCAGCCTTGCCCCCGATGAAGCCATCTACGGACTGGGACAACGGCAGAGCGGAGCCATGAACCACCGCAACCAGCAGATTCACCTGTCCAACGGCAACACCAACATCTGCATCCCCTATTTCACTTCCGAAAAAGGCTACGGTGTGTATTGGGACAATCCGGGTATCTCCGACTTCAGCGACACGCCCTACGAAACCTCATTCTCTTCGCAGGTGGGCCTTTGCTCCGACTATTACTTCCTCTATGAAGACGGCACGCAGGACGGCGTGATTGCCTGCATCCGCGACCTGACGGGAAAAGCCACCATGTTCCCGCTCTGGACCATGGGCTACTGGCAGTGCCGCGAACGCTACAAGAGCCCCGACGAACTATGCGGCGTACTCGACAAGTACCGCAAGCTAGAAATTCCCCTCGACGGTATCGTACAGGACTGGCAGTACTGGGGATGCGATTCCAACTGGAACGCCATGAAATTCATGAACCCGCGCTACATCAACAAGATGGACGATGCGGAAGCCCTGCGCTACCTGCCGAACGGCGAAGACAAGAATGCCCGCTATCCGAAACCCCGCTTCAAAAGCCCGGAAGAGATGGTGGAATACGTACACAAGAACAACGCCCACCTCATGATTTCCGTATGGGCCAGCTTCGGCCCCTGGACCGACCAGTTCAAGGAACTCGACAAGATGAATGCCCTGCTGAAATTTGAAACCTGGCCCCCTCAATCGGGAGCCCATCCCTACGACCCGTTCAACAAGGACGCACGCGACCTCTACTGGCGTTACCTCAGCCACTTGCATCAGATGGGCATCGATGCCTGGTGGACCGACTCTACGGAACCCGACCACCTGAACCCTAAGGAAAGTGATTTCGACCTGCTGACAGCCGACGGTTCTTTCCGTTCCGTACACAATGCCTTCCCGCTGACCCACAACCGGGGTATCTATGAACACCAGCGTGCCGTATCGGATGCCAAACGAGTGTTCCAGATGACCCGCTCGGGCTACCTGGGCCAGCAGCACTACGGTGCCCTGAGCTGGAGCGGCGACGTAGTATCGAGCTGGGACGTACTCCGCCAGCAGATTCCTGCCGGACTGAACTTCACGCTTTGCGGCATCCCGTTCTGGAATACAGACTTAGGAGGTTTCTTCGGCTGGGAATACAACAACGACTGCACGAACGTGGCCTATCAGGAACTGCATGTACGCTGGTTCCAGTGGGGTTGCTTCATGCCGCTGATGCGCAACCACTGTTCTTCGCCGATGCTGAACGAAATCGACCTCTTCGGCAAGGAAGGCGACTGGGCCTACGACGCACAGAAACGCATCATCGAACTCCGTTACCGCCTCTTACCTTATATATATAGTCTGAACGGAGCCGTGGTACAGGAAGACGGCTGCATGATGCGCCCGCTGGTAATGGATTTCGCCACCGACCGCAAGGCCATCCTGCTGGACAACGAATACCTCTTCGGCAAGCAGATTCTGGTACGTCCGGTCACCGAGCCGCTGTACACCAAGAAGGTGGAAGGCAATAAGGGCGTGACCACCGTGCCCGACGTGGCCAAGGCTTCCGCTCCGGTGAAAGTGTACTTGCCGAAAGGCACGAAATGGATTGATTTCTGGACCAACGAGACCGTGGAAGGCGGACAGGAACTCCAACGCGCATGTCCGGTAGACATCCTGCCGCTCTACATCAAGGCCGGAAGCATCCTGCCGCTGGGCCCGAAGGTACAGTATTCTACCGAAAAGAAATGGGACAACCTGGACATCTGCGTTTATCCGGGTGCCGACGGCGAGTTCACCCTCTACGAAGACGAATTCGACAACTACAACTACGAAAAGGGAATGTTCTCCACCATCCGCTTCCACTGGAACGATGCCACCCGTACGCTGACCATCGACGACCGCAGCGGAGAATTCCCGCACATGCTGAAAAAGCGCAATTTCCACATCACCCTGATGCAGCCGGGCAAACAATCTGCCGAAACCGTCACGGTGAAACCCGACAAGAAAGTGTCTTATTCGGGTAAGAAAATGACAATCAAGCTGTAAATAATTTATGACAAGAAGGTGCGCACTCGCCAGAGCCCACCTTCTTGCCAATTACAGACAACTAATACTACATACACAACACATCTCATAGAATTATCCAATTGCACCTTTTATAATTCTATTTTATAACCTTTTAAAACCTATATTTATGAAACATGCATGTAAAGGAAAGCCATGTCATTCATGGCTTCAGACTGTTATTGCCACAGTCCTTTTTCTGTGTTGGGCAACCGTAGGATGGGGACAAGACCTGTCCGTCAAGGGAAATGTGACCGACACCAAGGGAGAGCCCATCATCGGAGCCAGCGTAGTGGTGAAAGGAAACACCACACTCGGTACGATTACCGACATGGACGGCCAGTTCATGCTCAAGGTACCTGCCAGCTCCACCCTCGTCATTTCCTATATCGGATATGTGACCCAGGAAATACCCGCCAAATCGACAATCAAAGTCATATTGAAAGAAGACAATGAGATGTTGGACGAAGTGGTAGTCATCGGTTACGGAACCCAGCGAAAAGGAGATGTGACCAGTGCCATCGCCAGTGTAAAATCAGATAACTTCGTCAAAGGTGCATATTCCGGCGGATACCCGTTCAGCATTTCCGGTGATATCCGTTCAGTCCCCAGTTAGTATTCAGTATTGTTGGCAAAGTTAATACTTCTTTCTTAGGCTCTCTCCTTTAAGGTCAAATTTTATTGCCTTATGCACGATTCTGTCCAGACAGGCTTCCGCAATGAGCTCGCTTTGGAACACATCATACCAGTCTGCAACGGGAAGCTGGCTGGCCAGGATGAGTGCCTTGCGGTTGTACCGGTCATCTATGATCTGTTCAAAGTCATGCTGTATCTGGCCGTCCAGCTTGACCATCCCAAAGTCATCGATAATCAGCAGGTCATGTACGTTCAGTTTACGGAAGAAGTTTGTCTCCCGTCCTTCCAGATGTACAAGCTTCAGGTTCTCGATGAGCATGTTCATCGTGAAGTACAGTACCTTCCGGCCGTTCCTGCATGCCCTGTCACCCAGGGCACAGGCGAAGTAGGACTTCCCGGTTCCTGCCGGTCCGGTAATGATGACCGTCATTCCGCCCGTGATGTAATTTCCGGTTGCAAGGTCGGCTGCAGAGCAGGCCTGTATGCCCCTTGCCGTGTCCGTTTCAAGTTCTTCCATCGAGGCTCTCAGACGGAAGCCGGCATTCTTTATAAGACGCTGGATGCGGTTGTTCCCTCTCGTGTCACGTTCGTACTGGAGCATGATCTGCATGCCTTCACGCAGGGTAAGCTTGTCCAACTGATGTGTTTCTTCCAGGGAGCTCCAGCAGCTTGCCATTCCCGGAAGCTTCAGCTCGTGCAGTGTTCTTTCTGTTTCGTTGCTCATAATCATTTATTGTTGTTGGTTTATGTCATTTCCTGTAAAATAGTCTTTTCCACGCATGTTCCCGTGGTTTGACGGTGTAGGCGCATGGAAGATTACCGTCTCGTCTGCGGATGCATTCATGCCGTTACGTCTGAGTATGGCTTCAAACTTGCTGTAGGAGTAAATACCGTACTCCATGCACTGACGGCAGGTAAGGTCAAACGTGGCAAGGTCATACTTCCTTCTGAGGCTGACTATGGAGTTGCACAGCTTGTAATACACCTCTTCAGGCTGTGCGGTACGTTTGGGGTCAAAGATGCTCTTTACGTATTCATGGCAGTCCGGCGATATGTCCTTCGCTTTTTCCACATAATAGGCTGCCGAACGCTCCATGATTACCCTGCAACTAGATGCGAGATGTTCCCTGACTGTGGTATAGCCGTATGTATGGCTGCGGATATGTGAAGCTACCAGTTTCTGCTCCACATAGACCTTGACCCATGAACGCGTAAAGACTACTCTTGCCTGTTTTCCTACATGGATATAGGGTACGGAGTAAAAATGGGTCACCTTGTCCTGTCTCAGCTCCACATGGCAGTTTGCCTGTACTTTCAGATCGGCATACAGGCGCATCTCATAGGGTTCCGGTTTCAGGGGTTTCAGCAGCTCCTTTTCCATGGCATGAAAACGCTCCTCACGGCTGTAAGGACGCTTCTGCATACGGGTCTGGTTGTGCCTTTCCATCAGCTCCCATACGGCACGGTTCAGTTCCAGGAGTGAATGGAAGGTGCGGTTACGCAATCTGGCATAGATACGGTTGTATGTAATCCTTACGGAGTCCT
>OHLH01000434.1_pt1 | contig 28627 bp, 37 predicted proteins | sample 1569061 | NCBI WGS metagenome assembly OHLH01 (sample SAMEA3879603, study PRJEB24766) | human gut metagenome | biome: human-associated habitat; feature: feces | place: USA | collected 1985/1987
AGGTGAGAGATACTGTGAATACAGCTTTTGAAAATGAGTATCAGAGCGTGAGGATCTCGCTTTCTAAGGTTATGGAAAATGATGAGCTGTTCGGGATCTACGGCAAGAAATACTATACAAGCGTTCGTTTTGGGCTATTTGCCGCAGAAGATATTACTGCCGCTGACGGTTCTGTTATCCCTGCGGACGGACTGATTTCAGAGGTTTCACTTGATGAGAATATGACCGCAAAATTTGATGTACAGATACCTTTCGGCAGGTATTATGTCAAAGTAATTTCTACTGATGAACACTATATTCTTAACGGAGAAAAATATCTTGTAAACTTCGAGTATATGGGACAGGACATCCGGACTGCGGATATTGACTGCGGACAGTTTGTAAATCTTCTCAAGCGTGGCAGGATAGAGGGTCACAAGGTAGATGACAAGAGCGAACCTCTTGAAAATGCGGTGTTCGGTCTGTTTACTGCCGACTGTGTGAAGTTCAGCAGAGATACTGCAATAATGACTGCCGCTTCAGATGAGAATGGCTGTTTTGAGTTTACAGATGTTCCTTTCGGACAGTATATCGTTCGTGAGATAGAAAGTCCAAGGGGATATATTCTTAGTGACAAGGAATATGCTGTCAGCATTGCAGAGGACGGAAAGCTTATAGAGATAACTGCGGAAAACAAGCCTGTTACGGTTGAGATATCAAAGCGTGATGTGTACGGAAACGAACTTGCGGGTGCTGAAATGGTGCTTGAAAATGCTGACGGTGAGATAGTTGATAAGTGGACTTCCGACGACACAAATCACGTTGTTTCAAAGCTTGGTGCGGGTGAATATGTGCTTAAAGAAATTGCCGCCCCCGATGGTTATGTGATTGCAACGGACATTAAGTTCAGCATTGATGTTTACGGCAATGTTACGGTAGAAAACGTTGAAGCCACAGTGACTTCGGAGAACGGCAATCCGCTTATCGTTATGGTAGATGACACGACTAAGGTTCGTATTTCAAAGCAGGACGTTACAACAGGCAAAGAATTGCCCGGCACAACGCTCCAAATCATTGACGAGGACGGAAATGTTGTTGAGGAATGGGTATCTACAGACGAAACTCACTTCATCGAAGGCAAGCTGATCGCAGGCAAGGAGTACACGCTGAAAGAAACTATCGCACCGGAGGGCTATGAGATAGCAAATGAAATCAAGTTCACAGTAAACGCTGACGGTAGCGTGACCGAAGTCATTATGTATGACGAGCTTACACCTAAAATCACTACTCCGTATACAGGCGATAACCACAGCGATTTTGCGGCTTATGCAATGCTCGGAGCTGCAAGCGTGATCATTGCCGCTCTTATCATTACAAAGAAAGGAAAAAAGTATGAATAAAAAAGCGATTCGCATAGCGGCTGTCATAAGTGCAGCCGCCCTTCTCGGAGGGGGAATTTATCTACTTGTGAAAAACGATGTGGCTCAGAAAATCAATTGGCGGGATATTCTGATCTATGCTCCCACCCCGATAGCGAGAGAAACGCTTGACGAGGCGGTAAATAACGATTCAGAAAAACCGTCGGCAGACAGAGTTCCCGAAGATACCAAAGAAGAACTGACCGAACAGGTCCGGCAGCTTTCCGCAGAGCATGACGATTCCGTGGCATGGCTGTATATTCCCGATACAAATATCGATTATCCGATCATGCAGTCGGAAGATAACGATTATTATGCTCACAGGGCGACTGACGGTTCGTATTTGTATGCAGGCTCGCTGTTTATGGACTACAGAAATTCCTCGGATTTCACCGATTTTAACTCGGTTATCTACGGTCACAATATGGGCAATGGGACGATGTTTGCGGATATTCCGCATTACGAGAATGAGGAATATTTCATGAACCACAGCTACGGCTGGCTGACCACTGAGGATGAAGTTTGGCTGATAGATTTCTTTGCGGTTGCGAGAACTGCTGACACAAGCGGACTTTATCTTGCCAATCCGACCTTTGAAGAGTGGGATTCACAGCTCAGAAACTGCGCGAGTATTTACAAGGAGATCGGCATTTCCGAAGAAGATAACCTGATAACGCTGTCAACTTGTACTTCTGCAGAGGGTAACAGCCGTACAATTCTGGTAGGAAAAATTATCGAAAGCAGAAAGGATGATGTGTAATGAGATCTAAAAAGAAATTGATCGCAGCAGCAAGTTCGGTGTTCTTTGCGGCTGTGATGTCGCTAACAGCCTACGCTTCGGGGGATGTTGCGGGAGCGGTCACAAGCACTTGGAACACAGCCAGATCGCAAATAGTGTCGGTGGTGAACAATGTTGTTTTTCCGTGCCTTGATGTTATCCTTGCGGTATTGCTGTTTGTGAAGATAGGTGCGATGTATATGGACTACCGCAAGCACGGACAGATAGAATGGACTCCTGTTGCGATAATCTTCGCCTGCCTCATATTCACCCTTACCGCTCCGCTGTATATCTGGTCTATTGTGTAAGGAGGTATGACAAATGAAGAATATTCTTATACTCGCCGCACTGTCTGCGGTGATCCTTACAGGCTGCGGAAATATCTCGCCGCCGTTCAAAGCCGAGCAGACAACGGTCACAACAGCCGCACCGACAGTAAGTGCGGCTGCCTCTTCGGAGGCTGAAAGCAGTTTAGAGGATGAAAAGATAAAGACTAACACCTTTATTGCCGAGTTTTTCGATTCCGATATATCCTTTGTGGATACAAGTGAATTGGCAACGGAAGCAATGAAAGGCAGTTCCTTTGAGAACGAAATTGATAACTCCAACGGTGTGAATAAGATTACTTTGAAAGGCTCAAACGGCGGCGGTATGATCGATGTTCTGTGTATTGATCTAAGTCAGAGTGATCTTGATCACGATATGGAATATATCCTTGAAAACTTCGGAGATTATTACTTCGGACAGACCTCCGCACAGATGAGCGGTATCACCGAAGATGACTTTGTTTCGAGTTACCGAATGACAAGCAGTGTTGTTTCAAAGGGTAAGTATCAGCAGTACGGCTCTGTTCAGAAATCCGATGGTATGGCGACGCAGTTCGGATACACGGAAACCTACGCTGTGCTTTCGGAGAACAAGCTTACCGTTGTGTCGGGTGCATTTCTCAGTTCAGATATGATGGAAAGGCAGAGTTTTTCACAGCTGATGGCTAAGTTTGCGGAGAATGTGAAGTACTGATTTAAAATGAAAAAAGGGCTGAGGTTGGCTCAGCCCTTTGGTTTTGGGGAGTATAAATCAGAATTTATATATTAAATACTTCTTTTGCGTATGATGTCCACCCACCATGTGTAATCATTACGCAAATTACAGCAAGTGTTATATACAATACGATAGGGATAAGCAGATATGCCTTGCCTTTACTCAATGTTTTCCGAAATACATAGATATTTGAGGGAAATGATAAAGCAAGCCAAATCAGTAGCTCAATACAGCCAAGCATAATAGAAACATCTTTCTCCGAGCCTAAATCATAGCTATAGCCTTTTGAATGTCCAGTTATATCAAGAAAAATCCAGCCGAAACATATTGGAAATGAAAATGCAATAAAACTCGTCCAGAGAAAATTCAGACAATAGATAATTTTACTTTTCATGGCTATCTCCTACAAATTTCGATTTATGTTATTATCCATTATACCACACAAACCTCGAAAAATCAACCCTAGTAAACAGAAAGCAGGTGATAAAGTGTCATATATCCCATTTACAGACGAACAAAAAGTCCTTGCCAACAGCGTAAACCTTGAAGAATTCCTGAGAATGCGTGGCGAGAAATTGGAGCGTGTCGGCAGAGAGCATAAGCTCATTTACTACGACAGTTCAGGCAAGCACGACAGCATAACGCTACGTGGCTCGACTTGGTTTGACCATAAAAATCAGGTGGGCGGCGGAGCAATAAAATTTATGCAGGAATTCTATGATATGGACTTTCAGACTGCGGTACAGGAACTGTTGGGACAGAGGGTAACTCCGCTGTCCCACAGTCCGCCGAAAGCTATCGCAAAGGAAGAAAAGAAAGAGTTCAGACTGCCCCAAGCAAACACAAATATGCACAGAGTCTATGCCTACCTCATAAAACAGAGGTTTATCGCTCCCGAGGTCATAACTCATTTTGCAAAGCAACACACACTTTACGAGGATAAAGAACATCACAATGCCGTGTTTGTAGGAATTGATGAGAACGGCGTTCCAAGGCAGGCAAGCAAGCGTTCAACAAATTCTTACGGCAATAGTTTCAGGATCACTTGTCAAGGTTCTGACACAAGATACAGCTTTGCACATTTCGGTGAAAGCAAAAGGCTCTATGTGTTTGAGGCTCCCATAGATATGATGAGCTTTCTTACGCTGTATCCGAAAGAATGGCAGAAACACAGCTACATCGATATGAACGGAGTTTATGAAAATGCCGTTTTGACGGCTTTAAAGAACCATTCTAACCTGTCAGAAGTCATTCTTTGCGTTGATAATGACGAGGGCGGGATCGAGGCTGTTGACCGCTTAAAAGATATTCTTACAGAGAATGGATATACCGATGTGAAACGGCTTGCACCGAAGTTTAAGGACTGGAACGAAGTGCTGAAAGCAAAGAACGGAGCTTTGGCTTTGCCGGCTGTTCCTCATAAGCGGAAGGAAGAATATCTGAAAGAAGTAAGCGAACTGAGGTATCTCAAATGCCGACCCGATAAGCTGACCTCGCAGATCTATGCAACGTTTAAAAACGGACAATACAAATATCTTGCCGAGTATGCACTTGCGTTATACCATTAACGAAGAAAAATAAAAATGAACCGAATAGGAGCTATTACAAAGCTGTTGTATGTCATCATAACCATACAACGGCTTTTATCATTTGATTGGAAACTCCAATTCCAGAACAAACTCCGGGAACTGCTTTGGTATTCTCATCTCTCCGCCAAGCTTTTCGACAGTCCTGCGAATGTTGTATAACCCAAAGCCGTGATTATCTTTGTCGAGCTTAGAGGTTTCTGTGGAATTTTTGTTGTCTGGATTTGGATTTGATAATTTAATCACCTGAACATTCTGTACAACAGCACATTTCACCGTTATAACAGCCGAATCGGTTAAGCTGAGTTTTTCACAAGCCTCGATAGCATTATCCAAAGCGTTGGAAAGCATTGTACATAGATCGACTGCAGGAATCTCATCGGAAATAAAACCGCTGAATTGAATCTGAGTGCCGATATTTGCGGCTGATTCGCTTTTCTCTGAAAGTATCGAATCGGCGATCTGATTGCCGCTTGAAAACTTATTTGCATCAATTATCTCCTGCTTGGTTATACTTTTTACATAGTCAAGTGCTTCATCAAGCTGTCTTTTCTCAAGAGTTGCCTGCAAACATATCATATGATTTTTATAATCATGACGAAATTCTCTCAAATCGTCTGTAAGCTTATTGATCTTTTGGTAATGCTCAACTTGACCTGCCATCTGTTTTTCCATTATTCCTAATATGCTTTCGTAGTATTGCCGTGAAATACTGCTGAATACAAATGAAATAATAATTGTCAAAAAAGCCATAATGGTCAGCACTGTCAAGAAACTGTTTATTTTATTATCAAAGAACAACTCGCTAGATTCAACAGCCATGTTTCCACAAAGCTCTCCGATAAAAACCAGGACAATTAATATCAATATATATAATCGTTTTGGCAGTAATCTTATGCTGTTCCTGATTTGATTTTGATGATTTTTTTGAAGAAATCTGAGTAGGATTAATACAACAATATTAAAAATCATAGATGAAAAATTTAAAACCGTTGCTCTGTCAAAATCTTGTACAAATAAATCAATCAGTATGCATCCAATTGATTGGAAAATAGAATCTAAAATCAGTACAATAACCGAAATATATACAGACCATAATTTTTTTGATTTGAATATTGACAAAATGCAAATTAGTAGAAATGCATAATAACATATTGTTGCCGTTAGGAAAATAACAGGTTTGTCATGATTTCTATACCAGGAGCAAATAATTCCAGAAATCAAATACATAAGAAATACAGTCACATATTTTCTCCTGTACTCTTTGGTTCCATAAATAAGACTCATGGTTTGGATAATCGTAAATAAATATAGTATGGATATTACTGTAAATTCAAATGTGTGTACTAAATTCATTTCTATTCTCCTATACTTTTTCTTTTAAGATAATTCAGATATTTGCTTTTAAAGTCCTTGAATTTAGAGCTTGAAATAAGCGCTTTTTGACCGTTAGAAAATTCAATTTCCTTTTTACTGTAGCCGATTATGTAATTGAAATTGACGATATACGAGCGATTTGAGCGATAAAAATACGCCTCATTCAATTCTTTCTCCAACAAAGAAATTTTGTTTGAATAAAGAAAAATTCCTTGAGCTGTGACAACTTCCGCATAGATATTGTCGGCTTGTGCATATATTATTTCGTTTTCGGGTATCGTTATATTCTTTTGATTAACAGTATCCTTAACTACTATATAAGCAGTTTTTGCTAGATTTTTTATAACAGAATCCAAAGCTTCGTACCAATCCTCTTTTTCAAACGGTTTAACGAGAAAGCGAAAAGCATTAACTTTCATACTGTCAAAAACAACGTCCTTATAGCTGCTCACAAATATTACGGTAGTATCAACATTGCGTTTCCTCAATACCGAAACGGTATCGAGTCCGTTTTTATCTGTCATTTGATGATCCATAAAAATCAAGTCAAAGGACATATCGGCAGCTAAGAGTTCCATGCCGTCGGAATATTCGTATATAATAAAATTAAGACCATGCTTATCTGCATATATGTATAATTCTTCAGACAACGTTTTTCGAAAAAAAGACTCATCATCGCAAACTGCTATATGCATAATAACCTCTCCCTATTATTTTCTGATATTTTTTGTTGTTCTTATTATACAATATTTTGACATTAATTTCAAGCTATTTTGAGCTTTACAAGAAAAAAAGGGGTGTTTACAAGAATTTTGTAGCCTGTTTTAGAAATCGGTGTTATCTTAATGGCATCGATTTGTAAAGGAGGCAAATAATATGTTCTATAATTTTTGGCTTGCATTTTATAAATTCTTCAAGTAAGGCGGTGCGGTTATGCCGATAGTTGAACACCAGTATCTACATTATAAAAATGTTTTATGTTTTGAAATGCAGCTTGATTACGGAGAAATAGAGGACTTTGCCCAAAGAATCGATTATAGTCTTGACGTTTTAGATCTATCCCGTGACGGGAAAATTGTTATTACTCAAAAATCCCCTTTTCTTGAGTTTCTGATTCCTGTAGATAAACAATTTTCAAGCAGCAAGCATTACCGCTATAAACCGGAGTTCAAACTTGTAAATGCTATAAGGACAAGACATTACGGTTCTTTCGACAGTATTCAAAACAAAGTGGAGGAGCTTAAGAAGTATATTCAAGACCAGTCTTTTTTGCCCGCTACCCCTCCGTACTTCATTGTTCAGGATATTAAAAACAAAATTTATGATGTGTATATTGGTATCAATGAGAACATTTTATGAAATGCGAAAACGAGGTTGGATTTTAGTAATCTGATCTCGTTTTTGTTCCTTTACAAGGAAAAAGGGGGTGTTTACAAGAAATTTGTTGAGAACAGCATGATTTTGTGGTATTTTTATGGCGTTAGTAAACTAACAAGGATTTTAAATTATGGAGGTAAAAGTTATGATCAAACAGAAAACAAAGTCACGGCTCAAGCGAACGCTATCCGGAGTACTGGCTTTAGCTATGACAGCGAGTGTGGCAGCTGTCATGCCGGCAGCGGCTGAGGAAACCGCCAAGTATCCCTATGCTGTTTTTGCCGCAGACAATGACGCAGGCATCACAATAAACACTGACAATTTCACACTCAACGGTAGTGCATATACAAACGGTGTGTTTGGGGCAACCGCTCAGTATCCCAATATCAACGGTACTGTTACAGATATTGACGATATTACAGATGAAGACAATACAGAGGGAGAAGAAACCGAAGATGTATTTGATGTAAGCTGCGATATGATTCTCATTCATACCAAGCTTGCAGACAAATATTTTACCGAAAACTGCGATACATACAACGAAGATTATACATATTCCGATATGAATATTAATATAAATAATTCTGTCTACGTTACGGGCAAACTGAATCTGGACGGCAATATCAGCCTGAATAACGCTGTAGGAGCAGTTTCAGACGTTGATCTTTCCGGCGGAAATCTCAACGGCAACAACACGGTTATCTATTCAAAATTCGGTGATATTGACATCTCAAACAGTCAGGCTTCGGTAAACGGACTGATCTATGCTCCATTTGGAACTGTTACCATAGACTGCGACAACTTCAATATGAACGGACTTATCATTGCTCAGAATGTTGTTATCGACGGATACGGAGCGAATATTAACTACAGCAGCTCGTGGGCAGATCTTGTCGGTACAGAATCTGAAGAACTTAGTTGGACATTTGATGACTGGCAGTATCTTGCCGATACAGACGATGACGGTCTGCCTAATCTTATTGAAAAGGAAATAGGCTCTGATCCTTATAATCCCGATACGGACGGTGATAATCTTCCTGACGGGTACGAAGCGTTAACGCTTGAAACCGATCCAACAAAACCCGATACCGATGATAACGGCGTACTTGACTGTGATGAGGATTTTGACGAAGACGGTTTAACAAATCTTCAGGAATACGAGCAGGGTACAGAGCCTTACAATGATGATACGGACGGTGACGGATTAAAGGACGGCGAAGAAATTTATACCTACGGAACAGATCCTCTAAAGGTCGACACCGACGATGACGGACTTGATGACGGTGATGAAATATATTTTGAGACCGATCCGCTGAATCCCGACACGGACGGAAACGGTGTTTTTGACGGCAATGAAAAGCGTTTGCAGACCTTTATCCACGAGGTTGAAAACGAGGATTGTGCTGTAACCGAGGTTCATGTAACTATGGAGGGCACGGGAAATCTCCAAAAGACAACAACTGTTGAGAGCATTATGAACAAGGATATACTTTGCTCTGATGTTGTCGGTCTTGTGGGCGAGCCTTTCTCAATTGAAACGACTTCACAGTTTGATACTGCTACGCTTACTTATGTGATCGATAAGTCTAAGCTTGGTGATACTGAGTTTGACAACCTACTGTTTTTATGGTATGATGAAGAAAATGACAATTTTGTTGAGCTGGATACCATTCTTGACGAGGAGAATTCAACTGTAAGTGTGGAGACTACACACTTCAGTAAGTATATGATTGTTGACGGAAAAGAATGGTATAGAGCATGGCAAGATATTTACACTAAAATAAACGAATCAAAAGGCCAGCATATTCCAAATGCAACTGTATTAATATCAAAAAGTTCGAATATATATAATGTTAATAACGCAAATCGAAATGAACTTATAGTTAGTAATATTGTAGACTCAATGTCGGATTCAGATATTATGAGCTTTTTGACCTACCAGAATGCTGGTGGAATGAACACCGATTTTACGAGTGTCAAAAGTGCGTTGAAATGGGATCCGATTTATTACAGCAGAACTGCTAATGCTAGTTATGGAATTGGTTTAGCAGCAGTTATACTCCATGATGAGGCTATGGGGTATAACTCTAAAATTATTTTTATTACTGACAGCAGTGTATCAGTTGACAGTAGATTTCTTAAGCTTGCAATTAATAACAAGATACCTATTTACTTTTTCTGTATTGGTGATTTTAATACAGCTGCATTGATAGGTTATGCACAGCTGACAGGCGGCAAGGTATACTCTGCTAAAACCGCTGCTGAAATAAATCAAAGCTGCAATGAAATAGGTCCTAAGACCTTTGTTGGAGAAACAGACACTGATGGTGACGGTTTTACAGATATTGAAGAAATGAGCGGTCTTATTGTAAGCTCAAATTGCAAAATTGTTAATACCGATTATATGAAAGCTGACACGGATGATGACGGCCTTGATGACAATGAAGAAGTCGATGTTGAACTTACGAAGGTTGAAATTCCGAGCAAACTATGAGTATAAAGATAATCCCAATATGGACTTAAATGAATTGCTTAACAATTATTTAATAAAAATGAACAACAAGCAAAGATTTTCTGATTTTATATATAATATTACAGGTTCAAATGAACGATCTGATTTGAAAATACTTGCTACATCATATATTAGACCTCCTATGGATTTTCTTTCTGCTGGTTGCGTGTATAGTTCATCTACTTGTAATTTAATAACTGAAAATATGATATATGGTTTTGCAAGTGCATTTTGCGATTATTATTTTGACTTAGCTAATTGAGGTTTAGTATGAAAAAAGTATTGGTAGTTGTCGGCATTATTATTTCTGCAGTAATTATTTCAGGCATTATTGTTGGTTTGGGTAAGAATGAAAAAACACTGTTTAATGAAAAAATTGAAACTGATAATAACGTTTTAATTTCAATCAAAGTTATTGAAAGCAATAAAGGTTGGCAACCTGATAAAACTATGATTATATCCGATGAAAATGAGCATTTGATTAGATATGCCATTGGATTTGAGGACTATACCAATTATCTGCCAAGTTATTATTTTTGCTATGATATAAATCCCAATGAATATTTGGTATGGGTTTATCAGCAAAATGGTAATGAATTTATTTACTATTTCAATACCGATACACAAGAAAAATATATGCTGGATTATAATAACATTGGCAACAGGACGGAAACTTTTTATGTTGCTGTCGATAAAGTTATAAAGTCAAATTTTTTATCTAAAATAGATTCTAAAATCAGTAATATGAATAAATGGAATAGCTATTTGTCAAACACTTAGGAGAAATCAGATAGCACAGCGATTGTTTTTCAGATGTTGAGGAAATGTCCGGATTACTTGTTGATTCAGGCTACAATCCCATTAAACCCAATTATATGAAACCTGATACCGACGATGACGGCCTTGATGACAATGAAGAAGTCGATGTTGAACTTACGAAGGTTGAAGTACCTGGAAAGCAGGGCAATCCTTCAACTTCAAATATGTGTTATGAAAAAATGATTTTTTTGGTATAAAGGAGATCAATTAATTAATATGCGCTATGCATATTAACTAATGTGGGGGTGTTGATATGTTTGCACCAAGATGTCCATGGTGTGGAGCAATAATTCCAATAAACTTCAAAAGAAGAGAACTTCATTTTATGACGGATTTTTGTTCAAAGTGCGGACACGAGATCAAACTAAAAAAAGACAGCAGGCAATTCTGGTTAAATGCCTTATGCAATGCATCTTTGGTCGCACTGCCAGCTATTAAATATGAAAATACAGTTTCTTCACATATAGGTATCCGTACTATAAGAAGTTTCGACCACCCATATGTTAAAGTCAGCAAGCATTATGTTCCCGAAAAAAGAGCAAAATATAAAATAGTATGGGATCAGAAGAAAGTCAAACGCCCTAATTTTTGGATCATAGAAGATACTGTCATAATACTATGTTTTGTAGATAAAAATGATATTGCAATTTCGCCGATGATAGCCGCAGCTTTATACACTATCGAAAAGGTCGATAAATGCACCTCGAAAGGGATACTTTCTTTTGTAAAGTATGGACTGCTTGACAAGGACTATGCTGCGGGGACAAATTTTCTTGTATACTGTGAAAATAAAGTTGTCGGCAGAGGTGTTCTTGAAGATGATATACATTATCCGTCATTTTGAAATCACAGTAAATATATAACATAAATAGTGCATAGGAGAAATGAATATGAGAGTATACTGTCGATGTGGAAATATGCTTACAAATCAGCTTGACCCTAACGATACGGAATATTATGTTTATTCAGACAGAGAATGGTGTGAGATACAGAAAAACGAATACATACACGTTTTGGACATTCCCTATCCTCGCTATAATGTTTGGCATTGCGAAAAATGTGGCAGAATAACTTTGTTTGATGATTCTTACAATTTAGTAAAAGTATATAAGCCGGAAGAATAGTCGTTTAAGATCATAACACAAACTTTGCCCTCGGAGAACAACATTGAAACAGCTTTTAAATTTCGAGATACAAATTTACGATATCATAAAAACGTCCTGCACAAACAGCACGAACACCCCCTCGCCTGCCTGCGATAACCTTTACAAGACTAGGTTTATTTTTGCTGACGGCGAGACGATATTTTCCCCTGCGCATTTTTGCCAAAAACTTAAAAGCCGTGGTTTGCAGGGCGTTTCGATAGTCCGAAACGGCGATCAACTTGCCTTGCCCGAAAGCGCATTTGAGTTTGATAAGATTTGCTTTCTTGAAACAAAATTCAAAAGCAAACAGAGCATTTGGACGATCAAAAGAGTTTGGCAAGACACCCATTGGTATGTAACATACCGTGAGATAAGCGGAGTGAAGAAAGCGCTTTTTTACAAGGTCTGCCCAAGCAGTCCCGATATCAAACAATGTATATCCGATCTGAAAAATGCGATACAAAAAGCACAAAAGCTTTGCGATACTATCGGCTATCACGGCTTTGAAGAAGATTTCCAAGAAGCCCACCGTCTTTTGAATGATACCGACCGCCTTGACAATGTGCTGAACGGCGCTTTGTCCGCCTGCGTTTTCGCAGGAATGGGAAGCTGGAACGACGAAGTTGCGGCGATATGCGAGGATAAAAATATCCCCCAGCACCAATACACCGAGGTCACAAACGCCCTGTTTTCGGCAATTTTGAATGTTGTATGCGGAATATGCAGCTACTAAAAATATACAATTTATAGGAGAGATAATATGAGATTTGTATGTCGATGTGGGAATATGCTCACAAATCAGCTTGATTCAAACGATACGGAATATTATGTTTATTCAGACAGTTGAGAAACACTGGAGAACTGCCTAAGGATTATATTACCAAAGAGCAAGCTAAACAATTAGGTTGGAAAGAGGGAAAATCTCTTAACAATTTTGCACCAGGTAAAAAGTTAGGCGGCAATATATTTGAAAACAGAAATAATCTTTTACCAACCAAAGCGAATCGAGTTTGGTATGAAGCTGACGTTGGAGTAGACTATACCATGAAAAGATCCAATATTAAAAATCCAGGATATAGAATACTATATTCTAACGATGGTTTGATTTATGGCACGTTTAATCATTATAAAACTTTTTTCTATATTTGTACATATTGAGGAGATATCAAATTATGAAAGCGATTTCTTATATATATGCAGTGTTAAATGACTACATTTCTTGTGATGACTTTGTAAATTGGACGTTTGAAGCAATTGAAGAAGGCCAGATAGACGCATTTGACAGCGATATGATAGTTAAAATACAAAACTGCAATTGTGAAAATAAAGGGGATATAGACAACCTAAAAAAGATGCTTGCAATGCGTTTTGAAAGCAAACTGCGTAATGCCACCCTGAACTGTCTGACAGAATGTACCGACTTGCCGCTAAAACTTATGCTCATTTACAGTAGTGCCGCAAACAAACTCTGCGTTGACTTTAACGACATCAACACGGCTTCAAAGCTTCACAAGTACCTGAGATACGCTTTTCATCTACCTTATTGGTATGGAGAAAATATGGACGCTTTTGCTGATATTCTGGATTTAAGTGACTACAAAATCATTGCCCTGTTTAATTTCACGGCACTAAAACATAAGCTTCCGGATACCGCAGAGCAGCTTTTAAGAGTTATTGACATAAATAAAAATAACGATTGTGTCATTATCTGCACATAGTTATCGGCAACAATCAAGAATTTTAGGGTCGAGCAGTAAAACGAGGAATTTATATGGATATTAAAATTATTCCAGGTAATAGAGTAGGCGAATATAAGTTGGGAATGACATATCATAAGTTGATAAAAACTATTCAATTAGAAAATATTGCGTATAAGAAGATAGTATTACCAACTTGTATTAAAATTGTAACAAAGAATATGGTGTTCTTACTGGTTAATAATGTTATTATGCAGATTACAGTATATGGGGATTTCAAAGGAACATTTAATGATACCATAGGTATAGGTTCTTCCTTGGCTGATGTTAAAGAATACATCGGTGACATCAAAACCGGTGAATATGATATTGTGCCGACTTATGAATTACGAGATATATCGGGTATATGCTTTGAATTAAAAGATGAAGATAACTGTGATGAATATAAAGTACCTATAGATGCAATCAGTATTTATTATCCGTAGGGGTTTAACTTGAGATTATGTTGTAAACACATAAGCATGCGCGTATATCAGCCAGAACCAAATGATTTGAAATATGATGTTTGGAGATGTGAAAAATGTGACAGGGTATATTTGTTCAAAAACAATAAAGATAAGATTCTATTTATTTGATTGCTATAAGTGGAGTAATGATTCTTCGGAAGGTGATTTGTATAATTTACATTACTATGGTCTAGCACATTCCTTTAAAGATTACGGGTGTTATGAAACAACTGTGACCTGGAAACAGGGATCGAGATATCCTAATAAACTGACCGAGAATGAATTAATGACTACATACTTTAATGGTATAGTAGATTCTTATTTAGCAAACGCATATATAGAAGGATACAATTATTATAACAAAATTAGCGCTATTATGTAAAATAAGTTACTAAGAGGTCGTTCTTATGAAAAAATATAATGTGCTCACTAAGATAAATACATTTTTACTGATTTTCATTCTATTGTTGCTATTTGTAAACAGGTATTACGAGCTATTCAGCGACCATATCAGCGTATTGCTTTTATGCACTTATCTGTCGTACCTTGTGATAGCATTGATGATCGTAAAGCTAATAAAATACCAAAAAGGTGCCCTGTCAAAGATCGAAATATTCGGCTTATTGATAATTGCGGTAATAATCAGTTTTGTTGGTAGAGATATGTTTTCTGACTGGAAAAATCATATCATATATTCATCTGATGATATATCAGTAATTGCCCGTGTGAACAGAACAATGTTCGGAAACAGGTGTGATATATGTATTTGCAGGAACGGAGCAGTAATGAAAAAAGTTGATGAGCCATTGGCTTTGCAAAGTGACTATGATCCGATTGAAAAACACTATTATGAAGTCCTAGAAGATGAACAAGAGCTGACTATTAGAGTTAAATGTTCCGAAGATAGTAGTAGATATGAAGAAGTGACGATAGAGATTTAATAGAAGTTTGTTACTTATATCAAATATGGAAGATTATCTTTATACTCGCACAAATTGATGACAATATCTCAAACTTAATAATGTTATCCAAAATAGCCGTACTCATAATGAGTGCGGCTGTTATGAAAGGGACAACGAATAGGTAGATTTCATAATGAAAGGTTGCTTTGAGGTTGATTATGGTTAAAAATATAAAATTGCACAAAAATGCCTTATATATAAATGACGAACTTATAACATTTGATTTTGATATTGATACACTGATAGTAATGGATGATAAGATAATTGTTCTGCTGGATATACCTTATGACAGTAGTGAACTTGATAATATATATGCTGTTAATTTAAGTGGAAAAATCATATGGAGAATTGAAAAAGTTGCCAAGAAATTTCCAAAACTAAGGCACGACCCATATGTGGGGATATCAATGTTGGATGATAAGTTGCTTGCTCGTCAGTTCTATGGGCAACGCTATCTTATCGACCCTGCCACAGGCAAGATCATAGAGCGCTATACAGTCGGCAGGGATTGGTAGAAAGTGAAAAATATTAGGAGTACTAAATATGAGATTTGTATGTCGATGTGGGAATATGCTCACAAATCAGCTTGATCCAAACGATACGGAGTATTATGTGTACTCTGATCGTGAATGGTCTGAATTTGAAAAAAAGGGGTGGATATATTTTTTAGATGTTCCATATCCTCAATATGATGTATGGAGATGTGAAAAATGTGATAGAATATATTTATTTAAAGAGAATAAGGTTGTAAAAGTTTATAAGCCGGAAGAATGAATGCAATCCAAGGCATTTATGGAAAATCAGCAGTTAAAGAGAATTATTTGGACAAAGTAGGCATTGTAATATGTAAGAACTATTTCGACGGCTTTATTGATAAGAGATGGAAATATGTTGTATTATAACAAAACTTAGTAACAAACGGTAGTGAATTTATGAGTTTAGACAAAAGATGTCCTTGGTGTGGAGAAATCATAAAAGGTCGATTTTTTCAAAGAGGCCATTATCATTGTCCCCACTGCGGTAACTATAGCAAAATATATAGATCCGGTTGGATCTATGGGTTAGGAGCCATTGTCGGTTTGGCTTTTATTATTTTTTTAAAATATGTGTTTGCAATTTATAGTATATTTATATTTTGGATCATCTACTCTATTATCTGTATAGCTTTGCCATTGGAGATGGAAACGAAACATTTCATACCTAGGAAAAAAGGCACTGCGAATTTTACTTTGATAAAAGATTTTTCGTTGATCAAACGAAAAATCTTGTTTTCAGAAAAACGAATTTTCCCTATTTGCTTTGTAGATATAAATGATAAGCCTATTTCACATACTTTTTGTATTTCGATAGAAGATGTTAAATTTATATCATCAGAGTCTTTTGACGCTAATATAAAATCCATTCCTATATCAGATCGCAATATTGACTTCAATAAAGGAGAAAGATTTTATATGTTTTATAATAATGAAAAAGTTGCTTATTGTGAACTGAAAAGCGATATTGAATAACTTGGAAATTAGATCCTTAAGCAATAATACGATCGCCATACAAATCAAGAGCTACAATTAAAAATAGGAATCTTGACAGGTATGACTGCGATATGATATAATCGAAAAAATCAGAATGTCATGGGGTGGTAGAGTTTATGAAAAGGCACGTTTTGATACTTTTTGCGGCTGTCATTTTCACGCTTACACTTGCCAGTTGCACGTCAAAATATGACGCTGAGGACTTTATCGGAAAGACTTCGGCGGAGATAGTTGACGAGAACGGGGATTTTGACTGCGTTATTGGCGAGGCTGATGACGGAATATACTCAAACTGCAAGTGCGGATACACCATAAAGGAAAAGAAAGCGGGGTTTTTAGGCTCGTCGGACGAGGTTTTATTTTTCATATGCTTTGATGAAAATGGGGTTGCGATGAGTTGTGATGAGGGAGTTCGACCTGGGGGATAGGGGCATAGTAAAGTAATCCCCGCCTTTGGCTTTGGAAGTCAAGGGCGGGGGATTTTTTTAATCAAGCACACCGTATTTGGTGGGCTTCGCTCGCGGGGGATCGTCACGATGTTGTCACCTCCCTACCACAGTCCTATGCGGTCAAACCAATGACGCTGCGAGATGTTTTCGGCAACTCTTATCATTACTTTGTCATAGTCTGACATAAAGCTGTCCACATCTTCTATGGCGGTGAAGCCGCTGTTGTTCAGGGCTTCTGTGAGCTTTTGTTTATCCTTGGTATAGGCGATATAGGCAGTTTGCAAGGACCTGTTATTTTGCACCGTGATAAGCTGTGAATATGGTATCTTGCTGTTTTGCAACTACTTTTCTACGGCTTCACTCTCGCCCGAAAAGACTTTGAGGGGCTTTCCTTTTGCGGCTGTGATAAGATAGCCTTGGCAGGTGAACTTTTTCTGAGCAGACTTTATGTGAGATATCACAAAGCTTTCGTCTGTGCGGTACGAGCGTTCAAATATCTGCACGGTTTTGTTGTACCATTCTTCGTTGTTCTTTTCAACTGATTTTGATGTTACCATGGTATCGCCCCTTTCACTGATATTATAATATCACAACCTATGTGTGCAATTTTGGACATAGGAAACGGTATTATCATATTGAGGTGAATAATATGATATACAAGGGAATATTCTGGCTTATCGAGGGTGAATTATATACAAAGAAGTTAGAGTGCGACAAATCGGGAAATGTTATTGGTGACGGAAGTGGACTTAACTCAAAGTCGGGGGATAATTTCAATCACAGGCTGACTTGGGAGGGACTGCCGAAAAACGTAACACATGGGAAAGAGTACAATTATTATCCTCGGGGCAGAGTGGAGATAAAGGGCGGCAAGGCTGTGATATATCTTAATCCTGCGCTGAACAGTGAGGAAATGTTGGAAGAGCTTACAAGGCAGTTCGGGCTTGATGAGCTTGATTTTGTGAGGGTCAAAAATGACGGAAGCAGGCACTACAGAGCGTATGCTCCATAGTGCCTGCGCTTTATTTTATCTCATAGATATCGTCATAGAGAAATCTCACGTTGCCCACAGTACGATCTAAATGGAAATGTCCGCAGAGCCACATTTCATAGACAAGCTTATTTCTTATTTTGGAAAGAAACTTTTCGTTATCATAATGCCGTTTGAAGCACTTGGCGGTGTTCAGGTCGGGGATATAGCGGTCTGTTGGTCTATACTCATATCTTTATCTGTTAAATCCTATATGCTTTGGCTCTTCTTCGAGGGTATCGTCCTCGGTGAGGTCAAAGTCACGGGCTTTTAGGGTCACGATATCGTCCATTGTCATGGTACTGAAATTCTGTCTTGTAAGCCTGAGTGCCTGACCGAACAGTGCTCCCTCTATAAGATTTCTTGCAAATCTGCCGTTGCCGAAATTCGGCTTCTTGCAGACCCTTTCAAGAAAAGGCAGGAGCGTTTCGTCAACGTCGTCGGCAAGCTTATGTTCATTGTTTTTAGCCATAAGATGGACGATACTAAGAAGCTCCTCGGCGGTATAGTCCTCAAAATTGACATGGAACGCAATTCTTGATCTCAGGCCAGGGTTGCGGTCGAGGAAGTCGTTCATTTCCTTTGGATAGCCTGCGAAAATGACTACCATATCGTCACGGTTGTTCTCCATTTCCTGCACGATAGTGTTTATGGCTTCGTCGCCATAAGAGCCAGAGCGGTCATCGCAGAGGGAATAGGCTTCGTCGATAAAAAGCACTGAGCCTTTGGCTTTCTTGAACATATTCTTCACCTGAACGGCTGTCCAGCCAACATATTTTCCAACAAGGTCGGAACGTCCGCACTCGATAAGGTCGCCTTTGGAAAGCACACCGTTTTCTTTGAGTATTCTTGCAAACAGCCTTGCAACTGTGGTCTTTGCTGTGCCGGGGTTGCCTGTGAACACCATATGCATGGCTGTTCGGCTTTCTTTCATGCCCTTATCGGCAAAAATTTTCTGCGCCTTTGAATATGTTATCGCCTTTTCGATAACGCTCTTGGCGGAATCAAGTCCGATAAGCTCCTGAAGCTCGCTGTAGGCAGAGCCTTTTATCTCCTTGGCTTCTTCCCTGTCATAAAGCTTTTTGAAGTTTGAATACTGGGGATAGATTTTTGTTTTCAGGACATTTGAATACCAAGTATCGTACATACCCATAAGCTCGCTTGCTCTATATGGGGTATCCTTTGCGCACAGGGAAAGGAGGTCTTTATCGCAGGAGGTATTCTCTTCTCTGCAAAGCTTTCTGAGATATTTATGTGCATCTTCGTTTTCTACAGTATCGTCCGCAAGCTTCACGAATGTGATAGCGCCAAGCTTTTCTTCCACAGCGTCAGGGAGAGAAGGTCCGTCATTTGAAAAGGTAAAAATAAACTGTATCTCGTTTTTGTAGGCATTGATGAGTTCAAAGAGGATATCGGGGATAGTTTCATCGGCTGTACAATTATCGCTGTTGGTACACTTTAAACCACAACAATTCATTATGATGGTAGAGCCGCTGCAAACACGGAACAGTTCACGGATATCTGAGCTTCGGGCTGATAAATTATAAAGGTCGAGGACGGTATATCTTGCACAGCCTAGTCTGTTATTTGAATACAGGGAGCTTACAAGGGTATCGGCAAGCCTATGGGCATTATCGCTTTGGACCAAATAATGTACCGGTATGCCTTTTGTTACACCGACGCTGTTCTTTCTGAATATTCTCTTAAGCTCAGGCTCAAAGGTATCTGAGCAGAGATATTTTTTTGCTACGGCGAGAGCGTCTTTTTTATCAATGGACTTTGTGATATTTTCGCTTATGTACGATCTTCTATAGTTACTGAACAGGTCGTCCAGTTCATAGTCATTCAGCAGGTCTTCATCAAACTTGAAATTATCGTGATAGCCGTTTGGGATCATTCTTTTGAACGTTTCCACTGTTATTTCCTCGAAGCTTATATCCACGCACTCAAGCTTTATAAATGAAAAGAAGTTCTTTACATAGGCTTTCACGTCGGCTTCAATGTCTGTCATCATTACCCCTATGGTCGCCTGATCTTTTACGGCGCTTGATATAAAGGCGCAGCTTCTGTTGGACATGGTGCGTGCCATTTCATTGAACTCGTTTATAAGCTGGTTTTTCTCATCAAAGAATGTATCGTACTCTTCTTCATTATCTCTTGTTCTTCTGATAATAGACTCTTCGAGTATACATCTTGCTCTGTAACAACGCATAAAAATCCGCCTCCGTGGTCTTTTCTCATTCTTGTTTTTCGTCTATATCTGCATTATAGCACCCGGAATGTTCAAAAATGTGGACATAGCGGAAGTTTTTAATATCCGAAATTTTACCCATGGTGGGTGGTATGATAAGAGCAACACAAAAAGAAAGGACTTGATACAATGGATAAGAGCAAGATATACACCGCAGAAATGGCGGCGAGGAAAATATGCTGACAGCGGATTTCGGGCACAGGCTGCCTGTTAGGGTGCTAAAGCAGGTGGTGTATCCTTTTATGATACAAAAACTTAGCGGCACACAATTGACAAAATAAAGCAAAAGTGATATATTGAAAGAAAGATATCACAGAACAGGAGGGCAAAAATGTCATATACAAAAACAGATATGCTTTCGCACAAGATCATTGAGATACTCAAAGAACACAGTGATGAAAAGCACCCCCTTACTCAGCAGCAGATCTGCGGTTATCTTGAGGAAAAGCTTGGCATAAAGCCTAACCGCAAGACGGTGGCTCAGCATTTGAAGAGCATAATAGGCGATGAAAGCTGCAATGTTTTCATCGCAGACAATGACAACGATGATGATGATGATAAAAGCGATAAAAAATACATCACAGATATTTACTACGCCTCTGACATCACCGCGGAGGAATATGAGTTTCTGGCAGACAGCATCATATACTCACCAATGCTCCCTGCGGACTATGTGAGGGATCTGATAAAAAAGATAAACATCTTATCTACGGGTAACACAAAGAGCAAGGAAGCCAATCTCAGAGAGACCTTTCACTATGGCAACAAGAGCGTTTTTTTGGTGATAGAAAATATCAAAGAGGCTATGAACACCAACAGGAAACTTGATGTTACCATAAGCGATTATGACAAGAACGGCAAGCTCCTCACTAAGAGCGACCCACAGAGCGGTATAAAGCTTCAACGTGTTATGCTCAGCCCTTATGGCATCGTTATGGCAGACGGCTTTTACTATCTCCTTGCAAGTGATGTTCGTTACGATGATCTTCGTCATTTCAGGATAGACAAGATCCTAAAGGCGAGTATCTGCGAAGAGGACGGCTCTATGAGAGATGTAAAGACGCTTAGCAATGTTCCGAGGGATCTAAAGCCTGTGCAATACAAAAATCTTAACAGGTATATGCTTGACGGGACTGTGGAGCGTATACATATCAACATAAAAAAGAAAGACATAAGTCTTGTGCTTGATACATTCGGGAATGAGTTCACCTGCAATAAGGTCATAGGTAATGACGATATCTATGACGTGACGTTCAGGGCAAATATCCAGACGGCTGTACGCTGGGCGATAGCTAACAGAAAAGCTGTGAAGCTGACCTCGCCAAAGAGGGCTGTGGATATTGTAAAAGAAGAGATCTCGGCATTGTCTGAGATGTATGGAAATCAAGAGAGGTGACTAAAATGAATGTAAATACAGTTAATTTCGGAGATATCATAAAAGAGATAAGTCATGGACTTATGGCGGAGAGCTACATTTCGGACAATGAGTTTACTAAGCCATGCGAATATCTAAGGCTTGTGGACATTGACGACGGCGTTATTGCGGAAAACTGCATTGAGATAGTTTATGACAGCAAGCGTTTTGAGAAATATGCCATAAAGGACGGAGATGTGATACTTTCTACCACGGACAAGAATTTCAAGGTGGTATGCGCAGGCGATATGGGGGACAGAAAGCTTCTTGTTTCACCAACGCTGATAAGGATAGGACTTGACAAGGAGAAGGCTGACCCTTACTATATTGCGGCTTATCTTTCATCGGCAGAGGGAAAGGCTATGCTTGACGGCTGTCGCAGCGGAAAGGTAGTAAGGATATTGCACACAAAGGGGTTGAAAGAGTGTGAGATACCTTTGCCGACTATGGAGGAGCAGAGAGAGATCGGGGAAAGATACCGACATCGTCTTCATGAGATAAGACGGCTGAAAGCTGATATAGAGGGGCTTTATGAGGATATAGAGATGATGAGATAGAAACATAAGCGCATAACGTTGCAGTGTGTACGTTATGCGCTTTTTCATGTCCAATTTTATACCCACTGATATTTGTATAATGTGATAAGAATAAAAGGAAAGGTCTGATCACATTGAAAAGCAGAGAGTGGGAATACATATTCACAAAGAATGGAACGATAAAGCTTATGAAATATCATGGTGCGGAGACTGACGTTTCACTGCCTGCGTTCATCAACGGCACGGCGGTGACGGATATAAGCGTAAACACATTCGGTGACAGGAAGCTGAGGAGCCTGTATATTTCGGAAAACATTCAGTTTATAGAAAAGGGCTTTTTCAAATACAACTATATTTCAAAAGAAATAACGACTTCAGCGAAAAGTGACAGATATTATTCTACTGACGGAGTTCTTTACAACAGAGAACGCACTGTTCTTATAAGCTGTCCTAAAGAACGGGAGCAGGTCGAGATACTACCCATAACGCTGAAGATAGCCGACTATGCTTTTTACAAATGCCGTAGGCTAGAAAATGTTTTTATGCCAAGATGCCTGTGCGAGATAGGAGAATACGCATTTTATGAGAATGTGTCATTAATATCGGTAACGCTCCCTTGGGGCTTGACTTTTATGGGAGAGGGGTGTTTTTGCGGCTGTGAGAAGCTTGAAAGTATCGTTCTGCCTGCAAATGTGGAAGTGATAAATGACTATACTTTTGAAAACTGCGAAAGCCTTGCGAGCGTTAAATTGCCAGAAAGGCTAAAGGTCATTGGAAGTCATGCTTTTCATCAGTGTAAATGTCTTACGGATATGATCTTGCCACCTAGTCTTAGAGAAATAAGGGACTGTGCTTTTTACGATTGTCACAAGTTGAAAGAGATAGCTGTTCCAAACGAATGTATAAAGATAAGCGCAAATGCGTTTTTCTTCTGTGCAGAGCTGACAGTGTATTATCCTGAGAAAAGCAATTATTACATCATTGAAGCTGCAAGAGTGAGCTGTTCAAAAGAAAAATGCAGAAAGCTTTATCCAAAAAGAAAATTTACAAAAAAAGAAGAAAAGGAAGCATTCATAAACGTTGACCCTAACCCTAGCTTTCAGCTTGCATACGATGTCAGCGACCAATACATCTACATTACGGACGTTTACGATAGTGACAAAGAGGTAAAAAAGCACATCAGAAAAAAGCTGTTTGGCAAAAGTGTCTTTATCAGCACAGAAGATATGGAAGAATAGGACAGCAATAGTTTATCTCCACTTGAAATTTTCATAAATACGCTATATAATAAGGATATATCTGAAAAGGGGTGGAGATATGACCTTACAGCAGCTTAAATATGTGGTGGCTACGGCGGAGAAAGGTACTGTCAGCGAGGCGGCACAGTCGCTTTTTATTTCTCAGCCTAGTCTTACTAACGCTATCCGTGAGCTTGAAAAGGAAATGAATATCACTATATTCATACGCACAAACAAGGGCATAACGGTATCAAAAGAGGGTGAAGTCTTTTTGGGCTATGCAAGGCAGGTGCTTGAACAGGCGAGTTTGCTTGAAGAAAAATACTGCGGAAAGCAACACGGCAAAAGGCAGTTTTGCATATCCACTCAGCATTACTCCTTTGCGGTGAACGCTTTTGTTGACCTTATAAAAGAGTTTGGCGGAGATGAATATGATTTCAGCATTCGTGAGACGCAGACCCACGAGATAATCGAGGACGTGGCGAGAATGAAAAGCGAGCTTGGCATACTCTATCTCAACGATTTCAACGAGCCTGTGCTTTCAAAGGAGATAAAGTCCAAAGAGCTTAAATTCACGGAGCTTTTTTCTGCAAAGCCACACGTTTTTGTCGGCTCTGCAAATCCCCTCGCGCAGAAAAAGTCTGTGACCCTTGACGACCTGCTCCCCTACCCTTATTTATCCTTTGAGCAGGGGGAATACAACTCTTTCTACTACTCGGAGGAGATACTCAGCACCATAAAACGACCAAAGAATATCCGTGTTCGTGACCGTGCGACCCTTTTTAATCTTCTTATCGGTCTTAACGGCTACACCATTTGCAGCGGCGTTATTGACGAAAAGCTCAACGGCAGTGATATCGTGGCTGTTCCCCTTGAAGCGGAGGGGTCCATGCGCATTGGCATAGTTACTCACAAAAAGGTACTTTCTAATCCACTGACGGAATTTTATATCAATGCACTGAAAAAATATATAGGCGAGGAAACAAGGTTGACAACATAAGAAATATGTGATATTATAAAAACATACAAAGCCTATAGGAATTATGTACAAAGGAGAATTTTCATGACAGAGCTTATAAAGCTTGAACAGAATATAACCGATACTATAAAAGAGTCGCAGATAAAGCTTGGGTTTACCCCTAATGCGGTGACGCTTTTTTATCCTCTTGACTCACTCAATGCCATAACAGGGGGCGAGCTTACGACTGAGGAAATGATAAAAGCCATAGACGAATACAAAAGCGAGATACTTTCATGCAAGGCTTCGCTTGCTCAGGACGGCAGGATAGCTGTTACGGTGTTAGAGGAGAGCGTGAGGGCTATCCACGAAAAGGTGGAGGCAAGCCCATTTCTTGTGGAGTTTATCGGAGCGGTAAAAGAGGGGTGTTCTCTTGAAAGAGCGGCTGAGATATTCAGAAAGTACAATAAGAACGCTGTTATAACTGCTGCACCTGATGATGAATTTGACCTGCTTGCATACTTTCCGGACGGAAAGCCTGACGGCTGTAGATACTGTTTGCAGGACGATCTGGGCGGCATAACATATCACAGATTCACCAAGCTTGACTATGACGCACTTTATCCCGAAAAGTCAGGAGATAACACAGAAAAATGAAAAATTTCACCTGCATAAGCGTAAATCACAAGCTTTGCGGACAAGCCTTTCGCAGCCTTTTCACATTTGACAGCGCTCAGTGTGAAAAGCTGCTTTTTGACGTAAAGGACCTTTCACCTGTGCTTATTTGCACCTGCAACAGGACGGAGCTTTACTTTTGCGGAACACCTGAGGAGGGCATAAAGCTTCTTTGCGAACAAAGCGGAGTGGAGATCGCAAAGCTCAAACGCAAGGTCATGATATTCACAGACAAGACGGCGGTAAAAAGGCTTTACAGCGTTGCCTGCGGCATAGAGTCAGCGGTCATAGGCGAGGACGAGATACTTGGACAGGTTCGCCGTGCATATGATCTTTCAAGGGAGCGCATTGGGCTTTCCTCTGAGGTGAACATGATATTTCAGGGGGCTATCGCTTGTGCGAAGAAAATAAAGACGGAGACGGAGCTTTCAAAGACTTCCGTTTCCACGGCTACTCTTGCGGCTAAGGAAGCGGCACATTATAAGGATAATATCAGGGTAATGCTTCTTGGAGCAAGCGGAGAGATAGGCTCGCTGGTCTTGAAAAATCTTCTTTCATACAAGAACGTAACTGTGCTTGCGACGGCACGTTCTCACAGAAATGCACTGGAATATATTTCAGACGATCCAAAGCTTGAGCTTATACCATACGAAAAGAGATATGAGCGCATTGGTGAATGTGACTGCATAATTTCGACGACTTCAAGCCCCCACTACACTGTTACGGCGGATATGCTCAGTGATAATGAAAGCAAGCTTTTTATAGACCTTGCAGTGCCGAGAGATATTGACCCTGCCGTGGAAAAGCTTGCAGGGGCTAGGCTTATAGACATGGACTTTTTCACGGAGCTTGCCAAAGAAAACAATCTCAAAAAGCTTGACAGCGTGGAGAGGTCGAAGCTTATCATTGACGAGGAAACTGACGAGCTTGAAAAGCAGCTTATGTTCCATGATTTTCTTCCGCAGTTTGAGAGCCTTGACAGAAGACTTTGCGAGGTTTCGGCGAAAGAGCTGTTTTTCAGACTAAAGTCGGAGCTTGATTCACAGACTTTCGGCAAGGTTATAGAAGTAATAAAAGAATACGGAGAATGACGATGCCATACTTTCCTTTTTTTGCGAATATTGAGAATATGCCATGCCTTGTGGTGGGTGGCGGACAGGTAGCTTTGAGAAAGATCGAAAAGCTTCTTGACTTTTCGCCTATAATAAAGGTGGTGGCATCAAAAGCTTGCGGTGAGATAAAGAAGCTTGCGAAAAGGGGCATGATAACACTTTTTGAGCGTGCTTTTAAGGACAGCGACATAGACGGCAGTACATTTGTGATAACTGCCACAGGGGACAGCGGTGTAAACAGGCACATTTCTCAGCTTTGCAGGCAAAGGCACATTCCATGCAACGCAGTTGATGACCCTGAGAGCTGTACGTTCTTCTTCCCTGCCATTATTACAGAGGGGGACGTGTGCATTGGCATTTCAACAGGCGGAAAAAGCCCTACCCTTGCTTCTCATCTGAGAAAGACGATCCAATCGCAGACAGAGGGCAGGCTTGGGGATATATGCAATGTCATGGGAAAAGTCCGTGACTATGCCCTTGAAAATATATCCACGGAGCAGGCTAGGAAAAAAGCTATGGCAGAGGTTCTGAAAAAATGCCTTGAAAGTGACGTGCTTCCAACAGAGGAACAGCTTATAGAGATGATAAAGGAGCGAAAATGAAACTGAGAGCAGGCACAAGAAAAAGTCCACTTGCAATGGCGCAGACTTATATGGTACTTGACATGATAAAGGCGGTATTTCCTGAGTGTGATACCGAGATAGTCACCTTCACCACAAAGGGCGACAGACAGCTTGACAGACCTCTTGACAAGATAGGCGGCAAGGGTGTGTTCGTCACGGAGATAGAACAGGCTTTGCAAAGCGGCGAAATAGACTTTGCAGTACACAGTGCAAAGGACTTGCCTGTTACGTTGGGCGAGGGTCTGGAGATATCGGGAGTTTGCCCTCGTGGGAACTATCGTGATATGCTTGTGACCAAAAAAGGCGTTGTATTTAACGATTCTGATGTTTTCACTGTTGGCACAGGAAGTCAGCGTAGACGTGGGGGCTTTGCAAGGCTTTATCCTAACGCAAAGTTTGCTGATATAAGAGGCAATGTTGGTACACGCCTAAAAAAACTTTCTGATGGGCTTTATGACGGCATAATACTTTGTGCGGCAGGAACGGAGCGTTTGGGACTTTCCCTTTCGGAATACAAGGTAAAAGAGTTTGAGCCTTGGGAGCTTTTGCCTGCACCTTGTCAGGCTATAATTGCAGTGGAATGTGCAAAGGAGAGCAAGGCGGCTGAGATTATTTCGCAGGTATCACACAAGGAAACTATGCTCAGGTTTGAAACCGAGCGTGAGGTGATAAGACTTCTGGGTGCGGACTGCACTGTGCCTGTGGGGGCATACAGCGAGATAAATGGGGAAAAGATATCTCTCACTGTTTCAGACGGCAGGGGGCATTTTGCTCAGGGCGAAAAAGAGATAGAAAAAAGATTTGAACTTGTTAAGGAGCTGACTGATAAGCTATGAGCGGCAGAGTTATAATAGCAGGAGCAGGCTGTGGAGATTATGACCTTATCACAATGAGAGGTTATGAGGCTCTGAAAAGCTGTGACGTGGTGATATATGACAGCCTTATAGACAGCCGTTTGCTTGACTTTTGCAAGGACGGTGCGGAGAAAATATGCGTTGGAAAGCGTGCAGGCAGACACAGCTCCACTCAGGAGGAGATAAACACGCTTCTTGTGGAAAAAGCCGCAGAGGGCGGTGTTGTTCTCAGGCTAAAAGGCGGCGACCCTTTTGTGTTCGGCAGAGGGGGCGAGGAGATAACTGCACTCAAAGCCGCAGGCATACCATACAGCCTTATACCGGGTGTGACTTCCTCGGTAGCAGTGCCTGAGCTTGCAGGTATACCGGTGAGCCACAGGGGACTTTCAAGGAGCTTTCATGTTATAACAGGTCACACTGCGGACGATCTTTTGCCTGAGCATTTTGAAAGCTATGCAAAATGCGGTGGAACGCTTATTTTTCTTATGGGGCTTAGAAATCTCCCTGAGATAGCAGGCAGGCTCATTGAAAACGGCATGGGCGAAAATACTCCTGCGGCGGTGATATCAAATGGGGCTACCCCCGAGCAGAGGGCTGTAAAGGGCTGTCTTGGCGACATTGCTGAAAAGGTGAAGAGAGAAGATCTGCCTGCGCCTGCTGTGATAATAGTTGGTGAAACGGCAGGGCTTGACTTTTCGCCTACCTACCTGCCTCCATTGTATGGAGTTTCTGTGGCTGTCACTGCCACAAAGGGGCTATCA
>OHLH01000443.1_pt1 | contig 28113 bp, 22 predicted proteins | sample 1569061 | NCBI WGS metagenome assembly OHLH01 (sample SAMEA3879603, study PRJEB24766) | human gut metagenome | biome: human-associated habitat; feature: feces | place: USA | collected 1985/1987
ATCCTTTTCCATAACAATGAGGGCACCCGTTCTTGCCCTTCCCATTTCTACACATGCTTTCACAATTTCGTTGATGGTCTTGTCGGAAAAGCGGCCACCTTCCGGTCCTCTGCCTACCGTAATCGGGATAATGCTGCTGATAATGTTCTTTCGTCCCAGCTCCTCTACGGCTCTCCGTAACTCCGGCTGCAGAATAACCACAACTGCCGTTTCTTTTACAGGCAGCCGATCACCTGTATCTGGATGTCTGCCCGGAGGCGTGTTACGTGTTGTTGTCATGGTGTTTGTTGTTCCTGTTGTACTCCATGTAGTACGTTCCGTGGTCGACTCTGTAGTTGTACCCGTCGTAGTTTCTGTTGAGGTATCCTCTGTTGTTGTTCCTGTTGTTGATTCTGTTGTCGTGTCTTCCGTTGTGGTATCTTCTGTTGTGGTATCTTCTGTTGTGGTATCTTCTGTTGTCGTGTCCTCTGTCGTCGTGTCTTCTGTTGTGGTATCTTCCGTTGTCGTATCCTTTGTCGTTGTGTCTTCCGTGGTTGTGTCTTCGGTTGTCGTGTCCTCCGTTGTCGTATCTTCGGTTGTCGTATCTTCGGTCGTCGTACCCTCTGTCGTTGGCTCTTCATCCAGGAAATCATTTCCCGGTACTCTGTGGAACTCTCCTCCGTTTGAGAATACTTCACTCACCACACAACCATCCCAGTTGTGTCCGAGATTTACCGCTGCCTCTGGAGCTATCACTGTTCCAAATCCCCTGCCCGCAAATGTTATGCTTCCGCCAAATTGTCCATCTGCTGCCGAGCTGTCATAGAAGTTAAAATACATTCTGTTGTAGGCATTATAAAAATTACCATTATCGTTTGCCTTTGCATCGCTCTTGCTTCCAAGTATCAGATCGCCCAGAACAGCATTCTGGATACCTGCCAGATCAATATTCATGAGCAGCACCGTATCATCACCATAATCCGGGAACTCAAAATATATCGGATTTGTGCCCGCGGCGAGCTGACTGTAATCCATGGATACCACATGCAGTCCGCTACCATTTACTGACACACTTCTATCGTTCATATCACCTGTTATATCAACATCCACAGTACCCTCTGTGTCTGCATAAGTCCTAAGTTTCTGACTATAGTCAATAAACTTTCTCTGTATATCAGCCATATCTGCATATTTAGAATATTCACCATCATCTTCAATTTCTGCATCGGTTCTGACATTTGCCGGACTGTCAAGCTTTGTCTGGGTACCATCATTCATGCGGATATATATTTCACCGCCATCTGCTCTCCTGACTTTCGCTCCTGTATAAAGCATATCAGTTCCTGCATCCGACACACAGCCACACATCCGTTCAGCATTTTCAAAGTAGAATTCCTCATATACTCCATACGAATTTCTGAGTCCCGAGTTTGAATTTGCACTGAGTGTCCTTGTGATAAAGTTACTGTGAAGATGTGTCTGTGCATACAGTGTGTCAAAACATATCACACCAAAGTCCCCCATTAGCTCCGTTGCAGAGCTGCTTTGCAGCATATAACTGCCATCATCCGCCTTTGCAAGTGCTCCTATAGTCCCCGCCGTCACGCAAAGCACAAAAACCATCGCCACTGCAACTGCTATGAGCTGCATAGTCTGAAAGCACATCCCATTATCATGGTTACCTCTCATTCAATGTCCGCCTTAACTATTTCGTCTCAAATACATAGTATTCAACAGACTTCCCGCATATTCGTTATAATAAAAAAATCCCCGAACAGATTCGACATAATTTTCACTATGTCTTATCCATCCGGGGATGAGCCAGGCAGGTCAGAATGGTCTCTCAGGATCAACAATATGCCTTATATTCCTATCCACATATATCGATGTCTCCACTGACCAGTCGTATGCCGGTCTGTCATGAAATGGTCCCACATAAGCATATCCCGCAATCTGTCATGACAGCTCAGCCACCAGATACGGATATCTCTCAATATCTGAATTTTTATCCTTACCAGGCTTTGACTGCTTTGTCACTTTTGCCCGCCTCCGTGTTCTTAAGTCTTTACTCTATGATACTCACTATCTCCTCAGAGTCAGCCTTGACTTTATATGTCTCACCTATGTCAAGTTTGTCATATATAGACTTTTCAACTTTATATGTCTTTTCCTTATCCTTCACTTCACATGTGACTTCATATTCAACTGATTTTTTCCTTAGCCTCTCCTTGTCTGTGAGCTGGGGATCTGGGTATTCCGGTGTCTTTCCACCGCCCTCGGCGGTCTCCGTCCTGTCGTACTTCCACCGCCATATTGTATAATAATACTTCGTCCTGTATATAGGCTTATCTCTATACACCGGAACAGACCTCGTTCTCGTCACATATCCATAATCGTCCACATCATTTGCAACTTCAGAGAAGGTTCCATCTCCATTGTCCTCATAGCTGTACTCCACATGGGAACCTATCACCTCATATGAATCATAGGTCTCCTCACGCTCACCAACATATTCCTGTTCAGTATGGTGCACCTCTTGTTTCGTGGTCTTTAGCGTGGCACCCTCGGGGAGTTCCCAGTCGTCTTCATCACACAGAATATATTTCTCCACATCAACACTGGTCTTCCATGTCATATCCCTGACTGTGACTGTCCTCTTCTTTGGCATGGCTATGATCGCCGTAAGTCCGATTATAGCCGCTATCACAAGCATGCCGATCAGCACTATCTTCCATGCTCCAAATGAATGTCCTCTTTTCCGATTGCCCTGCCCGCCTTTTTGTCCGTCGGCAGCCGTTCCTGTACCTGATGCATTCCTGGCATTCCTTGCGTCCTGCTCTTTCCTGACGTCAAAATACCCCTTATCCTTCGCACCTCGTTCAGCACCGCAGCTGCTGCACCGTGTGTTAAGAGCTGAATTGTAATTGCCACAATGATCACATAACCAGTCGGCACCTTTTCCCTTTGTCTGACTCTCCTCCGCGGACAAATACCGCACTCCATCCATATAGAACTTAACTTCCTGTCCCCTCGGCTTTCCGCAGGACGGACACTCACGCTTCGTTCCTTCTATATGTTTCGTACTACAATATGGGCAGTCTCAATACCCCATTACAAGTTTTCCCATACGCAATATCCTCCCCATATATACTACAGATAACTTACCTGCGCAGCAACATCGTAATCATGTGGTGTCTTGTTGTCAGTCTTGTGTCCAACGGCAAGAGCTATCTGGAATGAATATCCCTTCGGTATTGCAAGTGCCTTGTCAAAATATGCTTTCTTCTCCCCGTGAAGTGCATCATACACGCAACCGATTATCAGATTTCCGAGCCCCATGCTCTCTGCCGCTATAGCCATATTCTGAACTGCAATTCCTGAATCCACCTTGCTCCACTTGAAGTCATCCTCAGCGCTTAAGAATATGAGCACCGGAGCCTCATAATAGAAATTGTGAGGCTGCTTATCCTGTCCGCGAAGTGCACGCTTCTCTGCATCAAGCTCTTCCAGAATTGGAGCATCACCCTTAACAACTGTAAAATGTATCTCTTTCTTATTCATACCTGTAGGTCCCTGAAGCCCAGCCTCGATGACCTTCTCAAGCTGCTCCTTCATAACCTCTTCATCACTGTATGCTCTCGCTGAGCTTCTCTTTTTTATTACCTCTAATACCTGATTATCCATTGTCTTTTACCTCCTATTCTGTCATTCCTATACCGTTATCTCTATCTGATTATCCTCTATGCAGGCCACACAGCTCTCATAGTATCCATCGCCTGTCGTCCGCGGTCCACTTGTCACCTCATAGCCATCCTCCGCAAGCTGTCTGGTAAGCTCATCAACTTTTTCTTTGCTTCCCACACTGAATGCTATATGTATCAATCCGGTTCTGTTAAGTGTCTTTTCAGAATCATCCATTCCCTGCCTGTTCATTATCTCAAGCCTTGCGCCATCATCAAATGTGAGAAAATATGAACGGAAGTCCGTCGTTTTATTATGATATCCCTCATTTGCTGATGCTCCCAGATATTTCTCAAAAAAATTCTTCGCAGCTTTAAGATCATTCACATACATCGCAACATGCTCAATTCTCATAAATGCAACTCCTCATTATCTTATACGCTACACTCAGATAGACAAACTACTATATGCATGCTGCTATAGGCATGCTATATAAGCTATTTTAACCCAATGCCACATTTTACACAATGGCATAAAAATATCACCTTTATCCATTTGTATGAATAAAGGTGATATCCCGTTAAAAGCAACGTCTGTAATCAGCCCGTTACACAATTTCATTCTTAGAGCATACCCTCAAGTGTCTCTCTGATAGCCTTGATAAAGTTCTCACTGTTGAGGACTGTTGGGTTCTCGAGAGTTGTGATGAGAGCCAGATCCTTTGTCATCTTGCCATCTTCTATAGTCTTGATGGTTGCAGCCTCGAGCTTGTCTGCAAAATCCTGAAGTGCCTGGATTCCATCAAGCTCTCCACGCTTTCTGAGTGCTCCTGACCATGCGAAGATAGTTGCAACTGAGTTGGTTGATGTCTCCTCACCGGCAAGGTGCTTGTAGTAATGTCTCATAACTGTTCCGTGTGCTGCCTCGTACTCATACTTTCCATCAGGGGATACGAGAACTGATGTCATCATGGCAAGTGAACCAAATGCTGATGAGATCATATCACTCATTACATCTCCATCATAATTCTTACATGCCCAGATGTAACCGCCTTCACTCTTCATAACACGGGCAACCGCATCATCTATAAGTGTGTAGAAGTACTCAATACCTGCTGCATCGAACTGCTCCTTATACTCCGCATCGAATATCTCCTGGAAGATATCCTTGAATGTATGGTCATACTTCTTTGATATGGTATCCTTTGTGGCAAACCACAGTGTCTGCTTGGTATCAAGCGCATACTTGAAACAGCTTCTTGCAAAGCTCTCAATAGACTTGTCCACGTTGTGCTGTCCCTGAAGAACACCAGGGCCATCAAACTTATGTATAGTCTCCTTTATAACCTGTCCGTCATCGCCTGTGAATACAAGCTCTGCAGTTCCAGGACCTGGAACATCGATCTCTACGCTCTTGTATACATCACCATATGCATGTCTTGCGATGGTGATAGGCTTCTTCCAGTTCTTAACACATGGCTCGATTCCCTTTACTACGATAGGTGCTCTGAACACTGTACCATCAAGGATCGCTCTGATGGTTCCGTTAGGGCTCTTCCACATCTCCTTGAGATTGTACTCCTTAACTCTTGCCGCATTAGGTGTGATAGTAGCACACTTTACAGCTACGCCATACTTCTGTGTTGCGTATGCTGAGTCAAATGTTACCTTGTCATCTGTCTCATTTCTATGTACAAGTCCAAGGTCATAGTACTCTGACTTGAGATCGATAAATGGATAAATAAGCTCATCCTTGATATACTGCCAGAGAATTCTGGTCATCTCATCTCCATCCATCTCTACAAGTGGTGTGGTCATCTGAATCTTTTCCATGTTTTATGTCCTCCATCTTTGTGTTTTCTAAGTTTTGTTATATACTCACTGCCGATTATAAACTATAAGGGGCTATATTTCTAGTTTTTTTGAATTATACATACCAATTATTAATTTTCTTAAGCCCTATAACCATATTCTTGATCAGCTATTTTTTTCAGCCTTACACATATCCATATATTCCTCTCACGGATACTTCCCCGGATATTATATCGTGAACCTCGCCATCGGCATCCCTCACCAGAAGTCCGCCATCCTTTGAAAGTCCAAGCGCCGTGTACTCTGTCTTTTTATCCCCCTCTATTACATACACCTGCTTATCCCTGTTCACAAGATAACTGTTGTACTCATCAACAAGGAATCCCAGGTCCTTATTCTTTATAAATTCGTCATATAGCTTTTCAAATTCATTTGACACCTGTGCAATGAACCATGACCTGTCACAGCCCTTGCCATTTTCCAGCAGTATTGATGTGGCCTTGTCTGCTATGTCCTCAGGGAAGCTTCGGTTATACACGTTTATGCCTATTCCCACAACAACATAGCTTATGTCAGTTCCCTCGGAACTCATCTCTGTGAGGATTCCGACCAGTTTTTTTCCATCAGACAACACATCATTCGGCCATTTAATCTGAGGCTTTACTCCATCCACCTTGCTGAACGCTCTGGCAAGTGCCACCGCCGACACCAGAGTTATCCTGGATACGCACGAGATATCTATATCCGGTTTTAGCAGATACGACATGGATATCGTTGTTCCCTTATCTGAATTCCAGCTATGTCCCCTCCGGCCTTTTCCTGCCGTCTGCTCATTTGCAACAAACAATGCGCCGTGTACAGGATCCGTCTCACCAACAATCTTAGCGCGGGTGTTTGTTGAATCAGTTTCATCATAGTAGTAGAGTTTTCTTGCAAATGTCTTCGTGTTGAGGTACCTCGATATATTTTCCTCAGACATGACATCAGGAACGCTAACCAGCCTATAGCCTTTATTATTAACTCCTTCTATGACATATCCATCATTTTTCAGAGCCTGTATATTTTTCCACACTGCGGTTCTTGACACACCCAGCAGCTCACATAATTCCTGTCCTGATACAAAACCATCCGTACTCTGGAGTTTTTCAAGAATTTTCTTTTTCATCTGTTCTTACCTTCTCTCTGAAAATATTGTACACTGCCTCACATTTTGCCTTCGCCCCGGCAAACGGCACTACATAACTCTCCTTCCCCCTGTCGAACTTTAAAATATAATACTTCATCTCAGGATCTGGTTCTATCATTGTATAACCCGTCACTGCTTCATATGGTATGATCTTACTTCCACCCTTTTGAAGTATCGTTATCCTGTCCTGTCCAAACAGATATGTAGCATCATATGCTGCACTCCTGAATGACGCCCTTACAATATAAAACCCATATGCCATGGCTGCTATAGAAACCGCCGCCTTCAAAAACCTGTAGTGACCTCCCATGGCCCACCACATACACGCGATTCCAATCAGTATAAATACTATTCCCACAATACGATAGGCAGCCCTGGTATTCTTTCTCTTGATAACCTTCTGTCTGATTATTCCATCAATCTGGGACTCCTGCTCCTCTCGTCTCGCCCGCTCAAGCTCATCCACTAGCTTTCCTGCCTGATTCACAAGAACTTTCTGCCTGTAAGATTTTGCTGTGCCACCGTTCATACTATTTATATTTCTGATTTCTTCTCTGCCCGTTTTATTATTCTTGCCAATCTTTTTATCGTTCTTTTTTTTATTATTTTTTTTATCGCTATCTCTGCTCATTCCATATCCCCCGCCAGGTCATTATCGTTATCGACATTACCCTGGTTTGTATCCATGCGCTTTATGCACAATTATTTTCTCTTTTTTCATCACTTTTACGACTATACTTATATTAGTTCAGAGACTAATATATATCAAGTTTCCAGCATTACAAAAGTGTTTACATTTTACCACGTTTAATCACCTTTTTTCCATATATAAAATCATTAAAAGGTGATTAACTAGCAAACACACGATATCGTGAAAACAAGCAATTTATAAACAAACAACTAGATTTTTGAGAGGTGAATCACATGAAGAATTTTATTGCGCGCATCAGTGGCACAAAAGACCTCACTGAAGGAAAGCCTTCAAAGCTTATATTGAACTTTGGTCTGCCCCTTCTCTTTGGTCTGATATTTCAGCAGTTTTATAATATGGTGGATTCTGTCATAGTCGGGCAGAAGCTTGGGACTGACGCGCTGGCGGCTGTGGGTTCCACCGGAAGCATCAACTTCATGATACTCGGTTTCTGTATAGGAATCTGCAACGGATTTGCAATACCTGTTGCACAGGCTTACGGTGCGAAGGATTTCAAGGCTCTTAAGGCTTATATAATCAACAGTATATGGTCATCCGTTGCACTGGCTGCTGTTATAACAGTGGCAGTAAGTATCTTTACCATGCAGATACTCAAGGCTCTCAGAACACCTTCGAATATCATCGATGATGCATATATATACATATTTATAATATTCCTGGGCATTCCGGCAACCTTCCTCTACAACCTGACTGCCGGAATACTGAGATCACTCGGAGACAGTATCACACCTGTCATATTCCTTGTGGGTTCATCAATTGTCAACATAATACTTGATCTTATACTTGTTGTTCCTATGGGCGTCGCCGGAGCTGCAGTTGCCACAGTAGCTTCACAGGCAGTGTCAGGAATCATATGTACGATATACATGACAAAGAAACTGAAGTATCTTGAATTCAGTAAAGAGGATTGGACATTCAGCATGCGCCACTGCCTTAAGCTCTGCGGTATGGGTCTGCCTATGGGCCTGCAGTACAGCATAACCGCCATAGGCAGTGTCATTCTTCAGACCGCAGTCAATGATATGGGTTCAACATATGTTGCAGCCGTATCAGCAGGAAGCAAGATTTCCATGTTCATGTGCTGTCCTTTCGATGCAATGGGCTCCACCATGGCAACATACGGAGGTCAGAATGTTGGTGCCAGACGTCTTGACCGTGTTGATCAGGGACTTAAAGCCTGTATCAAGATGGGAATCATATATGCCCTCGTGGCTCTGGCTTTCTCCATCGTATTCGGAAAGCAGCTTGCACTTCTCTTTGTAAAGAAGGAACAGATTGAGCTTATCGGCTACATATATGAATTCGTAGTTATCAACGCCGCATTCTACATATTCCTGGCTCTTGTGAATATCGTAAGATTCATGATACAGGGGCTTGGATACTCGACTTTCGCCATACTTGCAGGCATATGTGAGATGATTGCCCGTTCTGTTGCCGGTTTCGTGCTGGTGCCTCATTTCGGTTTCATCTGCGTATCACTAGGAAGTCCGCTTGCATGGGTATGTGCTGATCTCTTCCTGATACCTGCGTACCTGTGGGTTATGAAACAGCTGAGACGAAAATTCGGGGGAAATAAAATCAGCCGTGCAAAGTCCGCAACGGCAACAATATAATCGGTTTATGAACAGACTCACTTGTGTCTCGATCACATGTGAGTCTGTTTCATTTGCACCCTATTGGGATACTAAAGTCTGTTCTGCATCCTTTCCTGTTTCGGAGTGATTCCCCTCCACTTTTTATATACCCGGATAAAATAACTGCTGTCCGAAAAACCATTTTCCTGAGCAATATATTCCATGGAATAATCCGAATACAGCAGCATGTTCTGCGCCTTATTGAGCCTTATATACAATATATATTCCTTACACGATCTTCCATAACGAGCCTTAAATGATCTGGCAAAGTGTGAATAACTCATACTGCACATTTCTGCCAGATCTTTAACCTCAATCTGTTCTGACGAATGCGCATCTATATATTCCAGTATGTGATTGAAATACACATCACCATCCGACCTCTTATGTTTAAAATCTCCACTTGTTTTCATTTGTCTTGCCATGATGATGAGCAGCTTATATATCCCAGACTGAACCGCAAGCATGTACATCTCCCGCTTTTCCGTATACTCCTCAAATATATCCTGAACAATATCTGCCATACTTCCTGTTAAGTTTTCAGACCTTATAACCATACAGAAATCTGTAGTCTCCGCCCTGTATACAAAGCAATCATACATTTTCCTTATATAAGTCTGGGGAATGCCCAGTGTATACATATTAAACTTTATGACCGCATACTTCACCGGCTCCTTACAGGTCTTATCCGCCTTTATACTGTGGAGCTGCAGCGGATATAGATAGCACATATCCCCTTTTCTGAGAACCGTCTCTCCATCATTGCAGATCACCCGGATAGATCCGCTGGCTATATAAAGTATCTCACTGTAATAGTGCCAGTGCAATTCAGAATGCACCCAATCTGTGTAAAATATATCATATGGCTGTTTCATCTCATCAATGTACTCAAACATTTCCATAGCAATCTCCCCCTACGATCCAAGTTGTATCATGATAGGTTTATACAATTTTTTGCTCTTTATATAATACAATTATTACATTTATTTGTATATGATAAAAACATATCAAACACATACTAATGAAGGAGAAAATAAGATGCAGAAAGCAGCAAACAAGCACATATCGCATTCAGCACAGAATCTGCTGGATTATTTATCGGAGATTGCCGGTAAAAAGATAGTAACAGGTCAGCACACACAGACCAATCCTATGGAGGAGATTGACTATATATACGAACAGACAGGCAAATGTCCGGCACTCAGAGGTTTCGAGCTGCTTGGATACTCGCCAAACATAAACTATAATGATGCATCCGCAGAATGTCTCACAGAGGTATATGAAAATCAGAATACCCTTGACACCGCTCTCGAATGGGCAAAGAAAACAAACGGCATTGTCACTTTCACATTTCACTGGTTCTCTCCGGTTGGAGGTCGTGACAAGAGTTTCTACACAGAGCACACTGACTTCGACGCTGAAAAGGTGCTCATTCCAGGCACAAGAGAACGTGATGCTTTCTACCACGATATGGACATCATTGCAAAGGAGCTCCGGAGATTCCAGCTTGAAGATATCCCTGTTCTGTGGAGACCTTTCCACGAATCAGAGGGAACCTGGTTCTGGTGGGGTGCAAAAGGCCCTGCTGTTGCGGCAAAGCTTTACAGACTCATGTTCGACTACTATACAAATGTATTGAACATCAACAACCTTATATGGGTATGGAACTGTCCTACAAAAGGCGTATACCCTGGAGATGACTTCGTTGATATTGTCTCCATGGACATATATCTGCCGGAATACACAGCAACCGATTACAGTGAAGAATACACAAAGCTTGTGGAAACTACCTCTCCGAACAAGGTTGCCGCCCTTACCGAAGTTGGATATATACCGGATATACATCTTCTGGAGAAGTCACACACTCCATGGGCATACTACATGACATGGTCTGAAGAATTCTGCATAGGAGAAAAATTCAATTCCAACGAAAATCTTAAGGCTATGTATGACAGCCAATATGCTGTTACCGGAAAGTAAGTGGGTAAGTCTGTTATATGTAACGGCTGTAATGCTCACTTTATAAAACGACTTCAAAAATCGTTCCTCCAGACGGATTAGGCTTAACTGCAATATTGCCATCATGCACTATCACGATCTCGCGGACAAGAGCAAGTCCCAGTCCTACGCCGCCAAGCTCACGGCTTCTGGATTTATCCACGCGAAAGAAAGGTTCAAACACGCGATCCTTCAGTTCTTCCGGGATGCCATTTCCGGTATCCTCTACCGACAGGTAAACGTGTTTTTCCTTCTGACGCGCTGTCACTGTAACCCGTCCTCCTGTGCGGTTATATTTTATAGCATTCTCAACAAGATTGTATAACATCCTATAAATAAGGATGTCACTTCCTATCATAGTTACATCCGTACATTCTCCAATAAGTTCTATATCCTTTTCCTGTGCAAGCGGTTCCAGATCCGCCAATACCTCATCAACAAGCGCGTCGACCATTATTTTATCATCCCGGCTCACAGTTTGAAGCTCACTCATATCAAGAAGTGTCTTTACCATTTTGCTGAGTCTCTCATTCTGTTCAGTGACCATCTTTATCGTCTGCAGAGTAACTTCGTCATCTCCCGGATGCCGGGAAGAATTATATGAATCAAGCTGTATCTGCATTAAAGACAGTGGAGTTCTGAGCTCATGTGCTGCATTTGCAGTAAACTGTCTCTGTATCTCAAATGCATCCGAGAGGCGTTCAAGCATCTTGTTATATGAAACGCTGAGCTGGTTCAGTTCTTTAACACTGTTTTCTTCTATTCGTGAATCCGCCAGATTCTGTGCCTGTACATCTTCAATTTTATCAGAAAACTCACTGATCGGCTTTAGTGCATGCCCACTTATAAAATATGTAGCTACTCCGCCAAGCAGGGCCAGCAAGGCAGAAATTATCAGGCTGTTTTTCTTGTAATCTGCCTTATTATTGTACACCTTAACAGAAAAATCATTTGCAAATTCATCCCATTTATCCTCCGGAATACTGATATATATTTCATCAGTACCGCTCCCATTATCATCTCCCTGGGCATCAACGGTTTCTTGCAGAGAATCAATATAATACACGCCATTTTTATAGACAAGCAAAGTAAGGCATCCACATATAAGCGCAATATATAATGTGATTATACAGGTAAGCCTCCACTGCAGCGACATTCTTTTCATCTGTCGGACTCCTCTCGTATTTTATAGCCTTCTCCCACCTTGTTCAAAATCGGATCATATCCAAGCACTGCCTTAAGCTTTCTTCTCAGCGAAGACATATGTACTCTGATTGCTCCACTGAAGCTGTCAACCGAAGCATCCCAGACATGCTCCATCAATTCCTCCTGGCTTACCGGTCTGCCCAGATTAAGAAGCAGATATTCCAGGATTCCATTTTCTTTTCTTGTAAGGGGAACCTTCTCTCCTTTTGCGTATGCCTCACGTTTTATCGTATCAAACTTTATCCCGCCACTTTCCAGACATACATCCTTCTGTACAAATTTTCTTCTTGTAAGACTTCTGATACGCGCCTCAAGCTCCTGCAAATGAAATGGTTTTTCCATATAATCATTTGCACCTGCATCCAGCCCTTCAACCTTATCCGCAATTTGTCCCCTCGCAGATAATATGATAACCTTTGTCTCCTCATTTTTCTGTCTGAGTTCCTTTAAAATCTCCATTCCATCCATACCCGGCAGATTCAGATCCAGAACGATCAGGTCATATTCCTCTGACAGAATGCATTCAAGAGCCTCTTCTCCGTCATAACAGGTATCCACCTCATACCCGGCATCATACAGGCTTTTCGCAACCATATCACATATCTGCTTCTCATCTTCAACTATCAATAATCTCAAAACTGTCACCTGTTTCTTAACAAAAATCCTTCTTAACAAAAATTTTACAACAGCTATTGTATAATATCCAAGTCAGCTGGTCAACAAACACAATCATGAAAGGAGCTGCAATATCTTGAAGTACGGGAAAATATCTCAGATCATTTTACTCATCACGGGTATAGCAATGATCAGCTATGGTGCAGTCAGAGGTGAAGCGGCTGCCGTGCTCAGCAAAGCAATAAAATTATGTCTGGAGTGTGTAGGAATTGGATAAGAATAAATCACTGTCAAAAAAAACAGCCAGAATACGCGGATGGATACAGGCAGCAGCCACGCTGCTTACCAATATTCACATCCCCAATTTATTTAAAGGCAAGATCTATCAGGGCAAAGCAAAAACAGTATGCGTACCAGGACTAAACTGTTACTCCTGTCCTGCTGCAACAGGAGCGTGTCCCATTGGTGCATTTCAGGCGGTCGTTGGATCATCCAAATTTAAATTTTCTTACTACATAACCGGTTTTTTCATTTTAATCGGTGTGATCCTCGGAAGATTTATATGTGGGTTTTTGTGTCCATTTGGATGGTTTCAGGATCTGCTTCACAAAATCCCCGGGAAAAAGTTTTCCACAGCCAGGCTGAAACCACTAAGATACCTGAAATATATAATCCTTATTGTTTTCGTTATACTTCTGCCGATGCTTGTAACGAACTCCATAGGAATGGGAGACCCGTTCTTCTGTAAGTATATTTGTCCACAAGGTGTTCTGGAAGGTGCTATACCACTTTCACTCGGAAATGCAGCTATACGCTCTGCACTCGGAAAGCTGTTTTCATTTAAATGCCTTATTTTAATTACAGTTGTCGTTCTGAGTATTCTGTTCTACAGACCCTTCTGTAAATGGATTTGTCCTCTCGGCGCAATCTACTCATTATTCAACAAGGTCAGCCTTATGAGTATCAAGGTTGAAAGCAGCAAATGTGTCGGATGCGGTAAGTGTTCAAAGGCATGCAAAATGGATGTAGATGTATGCAAAACACCAAATCATCCGGAATGCATACGATGTGGAGCGTGTATAAAGGCCTGTCCAAAAGACGCGATCCACTATCAATTTATGGGAAAGCCATGTTCCCAAAAGGGACATGAACAATCTTCCAAAACCAACGTGTAACAATCAGCCACACTAATATTATTTAAATTATTATTTAAAGGAGCAATTATTTATGAAGACAAAAAGAACATTAATATCTATTATCACTCTCTGTGCAGCATTATCTCTCACAGCATGTAACGGATCAGGATCTGCCACCACTGAGAATTCACAAAAAACCCAGACAGAATCCACCACTGAAGCTGTGGACAATTCCAACACAAAGCTGGATGATCTATATCAGCAGGAGAACCAGATCTTTGCAGATCACCAGGATGTATGGAACAAGGTATTTGGCATGATGAATAAAAGCAGCGCTGATCCAAACGGAGATTATGCCGATTATCTGGCCAGCGCCGTTGAATCAAACAAGGAATCCTTTACAGATGATGAACTGAAAACACTTAACGATGATATTGAAACCATCAGACAGATTGAAAAGCAGATATCCGAAATCGAAAATAATAATACAGGATCAGAGAGCACCGACCAGAACGACAGTTCCGAAGAAATCACACCTTTCAAGAGTTTCTCCGGCAAGGATTTGGATGGTAATTCTGTTGACGAAAGCCTGTTTTCCAATAATGCAGTAACTGTCGTTAATTTCTGGTTTACCGGCTGCAAGCCTTGTGTCGCAGAATTATCCAAGCTTAATGAATTGAACGATGCCATCAAATCGATGGGAGGCGAGGTAGTAGGTATCAACACAGAGACATTTGACGGAAACGAAGATGCTATCAAGGAAGCCGCAGCCATTCTTGACAGCCAGGGTGCAAAATACCGCAATATCTCCATTGACTCTGATTCAAGTATAGGCAAGTATGCCTCCGACATCATGGCATTTCCTACAACCATACTAGTCGATAGAAATGGTAATATTGTCGGAGAACCTATGCTTGGAGGAATCGACAATCAGGACAACTATGACTCTCTTATGAAACAGATCAAGTCAGTGATCGACGCTGATAACAAGGATAAATAATTATAGTTGACTTTAAATTGAATATACTAATGAAAGGACAAGAAGCCTTTCTGCTTTTCAAAAAAGGTCATCTGGTTTTCAAGAAACCAGATGACCTTTTCCCGTGCAATAAAATTCTATTTATTCTCCCATGCTCAATTCCTGTAAAATCGGATTCTCCTGCGCATCATACTCGTATTTTACTCCATCCGAAAAGACAAGATTAAATTTTTTGTTTTCATCGGACGTAAAATACCCCAGCAACACAAGTGCATCCTCTGAACCCGCAAAACGAATCGTTAAATCATTCCAGTTCGTCCGTTCAACAAGAATGTCTTCGCATTTCAAGCCCTCGCAAAAGATAATCTCATTGATTCCACTGTTATCGCTGATACTGTCCGTCCCATACCCAATGCCAAAATAGTATGTGTCATTACCTGCTCCGCCTTCCAAATAATCATTTCCGGCTTCTCCAAGCAGGCAGTCATTTCCATTTCCGCCTAAAATCCTATCATCACCAGTACCACCATAAAGTACATCTGTACCATCCGAACCATTTAACGTATCCGCGCCGTCCAAACCATAGTATGTCATACGTCCGCCATCAAATCCCAACATATAATCACTTCCGGCAGTTCCATACAATGTCCTGCATGGACTTCCAAAATCTGTAATTCCAAATACGGAGCCGTCACAAATCACCTTATACTGGCGGTTGGCATCCGAAACAAAGAAGTTTTCTATGATGAGCTTATCAGCTCCTGAATCACTCAAACCGGCTTCACCACTTCCATCCAGAATCATCGTCAAATTATTCCAGTTTGTTCTATAAGCTTTTATATCTGAAATTCCGTAGCCTGTTATTTCTATGATATTTTCACCCTGTGCATCCGAAATCGTGTCCGTACCATATCCTTTCTGATAGATATATACATCCGCTCCGGCACCGCCGTATAGCATATCCGTTCCCTTTCCGCCATCTAGATAATCATCGCCGCCGTTTCCGGCAATTCTATTATTTCCGTCGCCTCCAATAAGATTATCCGAAGCTTCGCTGCCGTTTAACTGATCGTCGCCGTTTTCCGCAACAATGGTCGTTCCATCAGTATATATACTGGTATGGTATTCTGTTCCTTCCCAGTCATTGATTGTGCGCAGTACGCCGCCGGAAGCAGTTGCATATTCTACAAGACCATCCGCAAATATCAGCCGGAACCCACGAGCATCCTCATTGATGCAATAATTCTTAATCACAATAGATGTTTCTGTGCCTTCAAATACAATAAGCAAATCATTCCAATCTAACCGATATGCTTTTATCTTCGTAGATTCCAACCCATCTGCACACACGATTGTATTCTTCCCCTCGGTGTCCTTGATTGTTACCGTTCCGCAGGAAGGAGATATATAGTATGTGTCATCATCTGCTCCGCCATCTATAAAGTCATTCCCGCTTTGTGAAATCACAACATCATTGCCTGCTCCGCCACTTACATAATCATTGCCTGCTCCGCCGCTTATGATGTCATCTCCATTTTCTCCAAAGACCTGATCATCTCCATCCATGCCATAGACCACATCTGCATCGTCTCCTGCCAATATCCGGTCTACATCTCTATCGCCAAATATATAATCTGCATTGCTTCCGCCGACGATATAATCATACTCTGCCCCTGCAAAAATAAAATTTTTACTGTTTTCTGCAAAGACTGCGTCTGAGTTTTCCGTACCGGAAATAATGTTTACATTGTCTGAAACATCTCTTTTATCTGATGCCTGAGCAGAGGAATCCATCGCATCATCTGATGCATCCGCATCCGTTGGCGTTGCTATCTGCGGTATCTCCTCTGTTACATCAGGTGAAGAATCCGTTTCACCGTCAATCTGCGGCAGCTCCGCAGCATCCGTTTTTGTCAGAATATCTGAGACATCAACTTCATCTTCCCCAACATAAACAATGAAACGTTCTGGATTGTCGGAATATCCGGTAACCACAAGACGATCCGCTGTACCCGAAATCAAAAAGAATAAATCATCTCCAACTTTCATCGCCGTCAAATCGTTCAAATGAATTCCTTCGCCAAACTGAATCGTCGAAGTGCCGGAGTTATCCTCTATAACGTCCACGCCATCGCTTTTATCAAATATGTATGTGTCATCGCCTTCTTCTCCAAACATATAATCATTTCCTTTGTTTCCACAGAGGATGTCCGCACCTGCACCGCCGAATAAAATATCATCGCCATCACCAGCCTTGATCTGATCTTTTCCATCTCCGCCATAGATTGTATCAGCGCCGTCTCCCGCTTCTATCTGATCGTCTCCTGCATTTCCATAAATGATATCCTTCCCTGCACTTCCGATAATCGTATCGTTCTCCGCATACCCATACATATAACTATCTTCTACTACTGCCTTTAATGAATCTTCCGTTTCGGTTCCATAGATATAATGAAACGGACTGTCTTCATCCAAACAGTGTATTTTTTTATCACGGAATATCAATGTATAGTCTGTATACACTTCATCTTTACAGAAATTTTTCAGCGTCAACGTATCATTCGTTCCCTGAATGCGAATCTCTGCGTCATATTCATTTACTCCATTCACACGTATATCCTTGCTTGATACACCCGTAAACCGTATCGTGTTGCTTCCGCCATAGTCAACAATTATATCCTGACCATATCCGGTAGAAAATACATATTCATCGTCTCCATCTTCAGAAGTATCTCCGATGTTTCCACCATAGAGTATATCATTTCCGGATCCTCCATCCAGACAATCATCACCGGAGCCTCCGGAAAGAATATCATTTCCGGCATTTCCGTATAATTTATCTGAACCATCTTCTCCATATATACGATCCGAACCGCTTCCACCACTCAACTGGTCGTCCCCTGCTTTTCCAAATATATATGAATTCTGATTTGTACCGCTATAACGATCCGCTTTCTCCGTTCCAATATATACATATCCGGTTTTTGCCAGTTCAATCACCTCTGCATAATGAGTCGATATTGCAGAAAAATGCTCACTCCATGTAGAAAGCATCTCCGATTGATGCATCTCATCATACCATGCCAGATACAGACAGAAGTCATACAAAATAGAATCAACATCCTCGCCATCTGAAATCTTTTCATCAATGAGTGCAACCGGAAGATTCAGCAAAAGATTGTCTTTCCCGTCTTCATCCTGATATTCTACAACACTATACCAGTATCCGCCCAAGCTGGAATTCAGGTTGAGCATGTTATAGTATCCATCCTCTATCGTACCATAAATATCTTTTAAAATAGCCGCTGCATTGACATTTGGACAAGTGCCGTCAACACCTTCAAATCCTCGTCCCATACATTCTTCAATTACCTTTAAATCTCTGGCGTCGATATTACCGCCTCTGCTGTTTGCTTCAATATCGGAAGCACCTGCAAGGAAATACAAAATTTCTTTTATGCAGCACCTTTTTTCTGCTATATCATTGGATTCTACAAATGTATACACCAATTTTTCCAATTCGCCGGTTTCATCCTCCGCCAGCGCCTGATAAATATTCGGAATATTTCCTGTCGTTTTGATATCTCCATGTGTCGTATCTGATGTTTTCACCGGAAACCAGAATTCACTTGCTTCCGTTGTCTTGCCATTTTCCAGCACGACCTCCGACGTCTCCGCTATCAATGTTCCGGTCGTCTCATCCAACACGCTTGTTTCCTTATGTTCCAGTCCAATCGATGTGATTCCCGTTTCTTCCAATGAAAAAAGCTCAGTCATTTCTGAAACACCGTTATGATTCTTATCAATCCAGATTAAAAGCTGCCCATAAACATCATCCTCTTTATCTATTACCTTATCACCATTGATATCATATTCTGCAAGTGCATCAAAACCAGAAGACGACAATGCTCCGCTTGACAGCGTTACCTGATCGCCAAACAACTCTCCGCCATTGTCAATCTTACCATTCTTATTTCTGTCAAGTGCTATAAATCCGTCCTCGTTGCCAATCCATGCCGTCTTTTCTGCAAAGCCGTTGTTGTGAGGTCAAAATTCACGCCGTCAGCAAGCGTGGACAGCTCGATGCCATCTGTTCCCAAATCTACCACCAGCGGATCTCTTGGCGGCTGAGCGTTTCCAGCCTGGTCATATTCATCCGCCAAATCCTGCAGACTGTCTGTAATGTCGTTTAATGCGTCTTCATCCCCATTTTGAATTGCATCGCTAACGGCTGCTGCCATATCCTCGCCACAATATATCTCCACCGCGGTCATAAAATCGTCTTGGGCATTTTGTAGTTCTTGAGCATAAACATTCGTTTTTGAAACCATAACTGCTCCCGTAATTCCCGCAGCACTCGCTCCTGCCGTTTTCAATACTTTTGGCAGATTCGCTGCTACCGTTGTCTTGAATGACTCGCAGGCAGCAATAATAGCCTCGGATACCGAATTCCATGTATTCGGATTTCTGTTTATTGCCACATTTGCCGCCTGAAGCGTCGTAGCAGTTGCTACGAGCGTTAAATACACATATGGATCGATTGCAACCAAACCTTCACCACTTGGTTTGTCAGTCTGATCATTGTTTCCATAGTCCTGAGTGTCAGTATATGATTCTGTTTTATTCTTTGACGGCACACTAACTGTCACCGGCGAAGGCTCCGGCTCTGGTTCTTTCTTTTTTTCGTATCTTTTGAATTTATATAAGATCAAACCATTATTTTGAACGGTATAGGTAACGACGTAAGATACTGTATCACTTATCGAAAATGTACAGCTGCTACTCGAAATAGTGGATGCGTCACCGATAAAATATGTTGTTTTTGATAAATCAATGGAACCATCTTTAACATAACCCATTTCATTTGTGCAATTCCCTGAAAAAATATATTTTGACAACTGCTCTTCTCCCAATAGTTTCTTCGGGTTAACAGAATAGGAATAAGGCTTTACTTCCCATAGATAAGTAGACCCATCTTCTTTTATAGCAATATCCGCCCTTCCCTTTTTCCCCGTCTTTTTTCCACTTGCATTGACAAATTCGATACCATACTCTAGCTTTATTTCTTTTGATGACATATACCTTGAAAATATATCCTTCTGTACTTCTGTATGAAATCGATTCCACACCAAATGGTCTTTATAGATTGCCGTTCTCCAATCCCCTGCCCGCACCTTGACATCAGCAATTGAATCAGATTGTGCTTCCGCTTTCGCCTCGCCAATACTTGAAACCTCATCTGACAAAGTTGCAAGAATTGTCTCTCCTGATTTTCCACTTTCTGCGAAAACTATACTGCAGTTCGTCGGTAACACTGTTAATAACATTGATATTGACAGCACTACAGCAATAATCCTTCTTGTCATTTGTTTTAATTTCATATGCTTACTCCCTTCTTTTTGCCCCCCGTCTTTTACACTTCAATTCCCATCGTACGTATTGCGTTTAAATTTTTTTCTGCACGTTCTGCTTTTAATCGTTCAATCTCATTTTTAGTTATTTCATCTGAAAAAAAATTTTCATATTGTTTAATATCATCATTGTATCTTCCTTCACACCTAAGCAATCTCTCCTTTCCTTCCTTTTCTGTCATCTTTTTTTCTGAAACACGTTGCATCACCCTTCTCTTTGCCTCTTGTAAATCATTTTGTACTTTTGCGCTGTAAGATTCTACATCTGGATACTTTGCCGGCAAAATAAATACATCCCCATTACATTCAGTTTTTCTACTAATTTCTAACTCATCAAAACCATATAACTCCAAATAATCCACACAAGTCTTTAAATCCACCACCTTGTCAAACGCCGGAATTATATAATGCTCTATGCCAGTCATGGCAAACGCAATCTGTTCCCTAAGAGATGCTTCATCTCCCTTTTTGATGATATAGTCAACTCCCGGCTGTTCATTCTCATAAACCGGTATTCCGTTTCGCTTTGCCTTAACATACATTTCAAGATGCGTAGTATTTATCCAGTCCATGCTGGCATACACAGAACGGTTCAGATTAATCTCCGGGCGGTATATACTGCCGACCGCACAGTATACTTCAAACCGTTTTTCCTCCAACTGCGGCGACAGCGCCTGCTCCAGCCGATAGTTAATTACTTGAATAATCTCGGGCGTTGCCATCCTCACAAAGTGCGGATACCTCCCCTTTACTTTCTTGAACCCATGCGGTTCCAGCGTTTCCTTAAACGCCGCTTTAAGACTCTTGTCCACTTCCAATGTTCCCATTTCTCTTGCTCGCACACAACAGATGTACGATACCTCCTTTTCGTTAAATTTAATGTAACTGTTCAGAGCCAACCTTCTTATTACCCTCGTTTTTTACACTTCGATTCCCATCGCACGTATTGCATTTATATTTTTTTCTGCGCGCTCTGCCTTTAATTGTGAAACTTCTTTTTTGGTTGCTTCATCTTCAAAAAATTTCCCATATCTTTCAATATTGTCACGAAACCGCCTTTCATACCAAGTCAATTCCCGCTCTCCTTCTTCTTCCGTAATTTTATTATCTAGAATGTCTTGCTTTAATTCCATTTTTATCTCTTGATAATCACTTTGCACTTTCACTCTATAGGATTCTTTATTCGGATACTTTGCCGGCAAAATAAATACATCCTCATTACATTCAGTTTTTCTGCTGATATACAAATTACTAAAAGCATATAACTCTAAATAATCCACACAAGTCTTTAAATCCACCACCTTGTCAAACGCCGGAATTATATAATGCTCTATGCCAGTCATGGCAAACGCAATCTGTTCCCTAAGAGATGCTTCATCTCCCTTTTTGATGATATAGTCAACTCCCGGCTGTTCATTCTCATAAACCGGTATTCCGTTTCGCTTTGCCTTAACATACATTTCAAGATGCGTAGTATTTATCCAGTCCATGCTGGCATACACAGAACGGTTCAGATTAATCTCCGGGCGGTATATACTGCCGACCGCACAGTATACTTCAAACCGTTTTTCCTCCAACTGCGGCGACAGCGCCTGCTCCAGCCGATAGTTAATTACTTGAATAATCTCGGGCGTTGCCATCCTCACAAAGTGCGGATACCTCCCCTTTACTTTCTTGAACCCATGCGGTTCCAGCGTTTCCTTAAACGCCGCTTTAAGACTCTTGTCCACTTCCAATGTTCCCATTTCTCTTGCTCGCACACAACAGATGTACGATACCTCCTTTACGTTAATTGAACAATATAACTCTGACTATGAAAGTATTTTCAGTGGCTTCAAACTGTATCTCACCATTATTTTGATTCACAACATCCTGTACACTCTGTAAACCCATGCCATGATTATACGAATCATCTTTGGTGGTAAGAAAATGTCTCCCTGATTTACGCAGTTGACCATATACTGATAATCGGCACAATTATCAGAGCCACACTCGGCACTATCTGCTGCTCATTCCGGCTCTGCATTATCCTTCTCAGAAGACACATAAACACAATCTCCATGCTGTAATTATTCAGTCTATGCCGAATATACTGTCCTATATCTACGCCGCTGGTCGTAATCAAATCAATATCCAAGAATAATAAATCAATCGCATTCCCATCAATCCCCTATAGTTAAGCAAAATATTTACATTTCAGATTATATCACCCATACCATCTTAAATCAAATGCTTTGTAGTAGGCTGCTAATCAGAACCGCCGCCATCATCTCCACTTTCAGATAAGCTCCGAGTATCACACCCAGAAGATGTATTCCTCAATGATTGCCGGTACTATTGCAAAACAGACATTCCTTTGCACCAAACCGATCATTCGCCAATTGTTTTATCAACCGGCCACGACTTTCTGAGAGCCATATAAGAGATCAGGAAGTTTGCAAGCCATCCCGCCGGCACCGCAAGCCAGACAAATTCGATACCAAAACGGGGCGCACAAATCAGGGCAACTGACAGACGAATCGCGAGGTTGACCATATTTGCAATGAGAAATGGGCGCATGATCCCAAGTCCTCGAAGGACCCCGTCGGTTGCCATCTTGATTCCCATGAAGATGAAAAAGTAGCCAATCCATCTCATATAGCCCCCAGACACCTGATATGCCAAAGCGGTTCCATCTTTGCCAAGGAATAAGGATGAAATCTGAGTATGCAGTGTTTCAATGACTATAAATGCGATGATCGCAAAGCACATATCCAACACCAACGCAGCCCGATATCCTTTTTTGATACGTTTAATTTTTTTTGCGCCAAGATTCTGAGAAACATACGGTGAAACTGCATTTCCAATGGATACAAATATCAGTGAAAAAACATTCTCTACCCTCATCGTTGCTGAGTAACCTGCAAGTGCCTGTGTACCGAACGGATTTACAACTGCCTGAACGATCATCATACCAATCGACACTGTGGACTGCTGAAGAACCGATGGTACGGCAATTCTAAGCATGAAATGTAACTCGTGCCTGTCAAACCAATCAAAACGGCCTTTATATTGGCGCATACGCCAAAGAAAAATCAGCAGTGAAAACACTGCGGATATTCCCTGGGCAATAAGAGTTGCAAGAGCTGCACCGAAAACGCCCAGGCCGAGGCCTGCCACCATCCAAAGATCCATAACAATATTCAAGACAGAAGAAAATATCAAAAGACCCAACGGTATCTTTGATTCACCGATTGAATTGAACATTGTTGAAAGAATATTATACATAAACAAAAATGGAAATCCGACAAAATAAACACGAAGATACAGCACCGCTTCATCCAGTATGTCAGCAGGTGTCTGAAGCAGCGTCATCATCGAACGTGAAAAGATAAGACCACATACACCCAAAAGTATACTCAAAACCATAAAACTTATCAGCGATGTTGATACTATTGTTTTCATTTTACTATAATCCCTGGCTCCAAAATAGCGGCTCACAAGCACGCCCGCACCTATGCCGGCACCGAGTGCCACACAAATGAATACATTTGTAAGAGCGGCACATGCGCCAACAGCCGCAAGTGCAGATGATCCGACATACTGGCCAACTATTATTGAATCAGCCATATTATACACTTGTTGAAAAAAGCTGCCCAAGATCATAGGCATTGCAAAAACAGTCAGCGCTTTAAGCGGTGCATCTGTGATCAAATACTCATCTTTTGACATTATGTTATTCCTCCAAATTGAATATTAATCCACTTGTCCTTATTTACAACAAATACCATTTTTTAAATTCACAGCCAACAAATTCTGCGTCCTCTATTGTTTCATTTTCCAGTATCACATTTTCAAACATCTACAAGTGGAATCTATAAAATTCAAAACGATGAATCAGATTCCGCCTTATTAAACAATCCCCTTTCTTAATTCAAAAAGTCTTGCCATAACAGGCTTTTTAAAATGCACCGTTAATACATTTCCTTTGAATTCAAAATCAACCGGTTCCTTCTTAGGATAAATGCAGGATACCTGCATATCGTCTCTGATAAAAGGAATACTGTCCAATGGTATGGATAAACTATCATCTGTGCAGTTTATGCCGGCTTTCATGTACCTGTCATTATTTTTTCCTTCCATTTGCCGCTTCCATACTGCAAGATATGCTTTGTTTTCAAGCTGAAGGCCTCCGCATACCCACATATCCTCATTGTCAGCAATATCAATCGGCCAATAAGGTATCGCATATTTGATATCCTGACGAATCGTCTTATAACAGGCAATTCCCTCTTTCACTAATGCAAGACGTTCCGGCGGAAGTTGTGCCAGATGACCACTCTGATGAATACGAAGCAGCATGGCATTTATCATATTATAAATTACTTCTTCCTTGTCTCCCTGGCGCATCGGATACGACCAGACTGCCGCCTGTTCCGGAGTAACTCCTGCCACAGCATTTGCTGCTATCGTCGCATAATTCCGGTAATCTTCCTGATCCGATGTAGACTGGATACTATATCTGGAGAGCAACGCATAATCAATGCGAAGGCCTCCGCTGGAACAGTTTTCAATTACCAGATCCGGATAACGTGCAAATACATCATCAAGCCAGTTTAGATATGCTTTTTCATGTTCAAGCAGTCCCTGCCCCACACTTTCCGCGCCAAGTTCAGTACCTATGCCCGGTTCAATGTTATAATCCATCTTGATATATCCCACTCCGTAATCTTTGACTACCCGATCGATCACTTCATTGACATGTTCGATGACTTCCGGATTCCTAAAATCGAGCTGATATCTGCTACGGTCATATACACGCTTTCCATGACGGATAAAGAACCAGTCATCCGGAGCATTCTTTGCTTTCTCACAATTGATTCCCATCACTTCAAGTTCCAGCCAGACGCCCGGTATCATTCCCTTTTGACGAATGTAATCTGTTACTTCTTTAATTCCATTCGGAAAACGCTCCTTGCTTTCCTGCCATTCGCCGACACTGTCCCACCATTCTCCGGGAGCATACCAACCGGCATCTATCACATAGTATTCACAACCGCATTCCGCAGCCGCATCAATCAGCGGAAGTTCTTTCTCCGTTGTCGGATCACCAAACAGGCAATTCATATAATCGTTGAAAATAACCGGTAAATTCTCATCATCTTTATTTGGTCTTCGAATCATACGGCGATATTTTGTCAACTCACCCATTGCTTTTTCAAAGCTGTCATCTGCCACACCCACAGCAACCGGTACCGATTCAAATGATTCGCCCGGCGCGAGATTTTTGAACCAGTGAGACTGTACTTCGGTCGGTCCGCTGACACAGACATAAAAATGCGTATTCTGATCACTGATCTCATAATGCCAGGAACCGTTATGTTCAATCTGCCAGAATAAGCTTGTATGTGCCTCTGTATTTTCTACATACCCTAATGGTAAATACTTCTTCGTAGACCAGTTTCCGGTATTCGATACTTCAAGCACCTGTGAAGTACGCTGGTATACCCCGGGTTGTGTTTGCGCCAGTCCCACATCTCCGAACTTATATTCTTTGATACTCATCTCTTTCTGCCATCCATTATAAGGAACGCGCACTCTCATTTTCGCATCGGAATTGCTTTTTCCCTCTTTTTCAATTCCTGTATAGCAAAATGAAGATAGATATTCCAGACACTGTGTACTATCGCCTTCATTGATTACTTTATTGACCATACGAACGATAGAAGTGCCCTTATAAAACTGCATTCTTGTTTCTACGCGGACATGTGTCTCTTCCTTATCTTCCTGATAAATGGTTATCTTACGTCCATTCTCATTCCAACTGTCTTCCATCCCCGCATAGGTCAATAAATATCCCGGTGCTGTACAAATATGTTTATTTCCATGCTTTTCATATGGGCGATTATATCCGGCAAGGTTTACCTGTACAAGTTGAAAAGCCTCATCGATAAATTGCTCTTTTCTTACCAGATCTTCTGCCTTACATTCCTTTCCAAATTTGCAAATATCATTTTCATCAAATTCTGCTTTTGAAAAATGCAGCAATTTGATCTGATTTTTATCTGTAATTCCAAATACAATATGAATTCCGTTTTCATTGATTTTGATGTATTTCATTTTTCTCCTCCATGCAATAAATTTGCAATATGCTTTTTTTGCACATCGCCCTATCCACTAGAACTTTTATCGGAAAGCCGATAAAATAATCATAACAAATATAATAATATTCCACAATCTCCTCACACCACAAATAGAAATCCATTTCCAACAACAAAAGGGACACTCCCTAATAATCTCCTACTGGAAAGTGTCCCTGTTATTTTTCTGTTATTTGATTTCCCTGTGAATCAGGTCAAATTACTTTGCGTTTCTGTAGATGATATCGTTTCTTCCCGGACCGTTTGAGATCATGGTGATTGGGAATCCGATATGCTCTTCAACGAACTCAATGTACTTTCTGCAGTTCTCTGGAAGATCCTCGTACTTCTTGATTCCTCTGATATCTGTCTTCCAGCCTGGAAGTGTCTCATATACAGGCTTTGCTTTCTTGAGCTTTGATGTTGTTGGGAAGTCTGTTGTAACCTCACCATCGATATCGTAGCCTACACATACTGGGATCTCATCGAGATATCCAAGTACATCAAGTACTGTAAATGCAACGTCTGTTGTTCCCTGGATACGGCAGCCATACTTTGATGCCACGCAGTCGAACCAACCCATTCTTCTAGGTCTTCCTGTTGTTGCACCAAACTCACCGCCATCACCGCCGCGGCGTCTGAGCTCATCTGCCTCGTCGCCAAATATCTCACTTACGAACTCGCCTGCTCCTACTGCGCTTGAGTATGCCTTACATACAGTGATGATCTGCTTGATCTCGTATGGAGGTATACCTGCACCGATGGCACCGTAAGCTGCCAGAGTTGAAGATGATGTAACCATAGGGTAGATTCCGTGATCCGGATCCTTCAGTGAACCAAGCTGCCCCTCAAGAAGGATGTTCTTGCCCTCCTTGATCGCCTCATAGAGGTATGCTGATACGTCACATACATAAGGAGCAACCATCTCCTTGTACTCCATGAGTGTGTTGAATATATCGTCAACCTTTAAGAGTGGCTTGTGATACAGGTTCTCAAGAAGAACGTTCTTCTGTACTATAACTCTCTCGATCTTCTCCTTCAGTGCTTCCTCATCAAAGAGCTCGCTTACCTGGAAACCGATCTTTGCATATTTATCTGAATAGAATGGAGCGATTCCTGACTTTGTTGATCCGAATGACTTACCTGCAAGTCTCTCCTCCTCGTATTCGTCGAAGAGAATGTGGTATGGCATAACCATCTGTGCTCTGTCAGATACAAGGATCTTAGGCATTGGTACATTTCTGTCTGTGATGGACTTTATCTCCTTGAAAAGAAGAGGGATGTTAAGTGCAACACCATTTCCAATGATACTTGTTGTGTGACTGTAGAACACTCCTGATGGAAGTGTATGTAAAGCAAATTTACCATAGTCATTGACAATTGTGTGACCTGCGTTGGCACCACCCTGGAATCTTACGATTATGTCTGACTCCTGGCCTAACATGTCTGTGATCTTACCTTTTCCTTCGTCGCCCCAATTGGCTCCTACAACCGCTCTTACCATAATACTTTTCCTCGCTTTCGCAGCATTTTGAAATATTTTCTGATATCCGTATTGTGGCTGTTCAAATGTTTCTGCCTATACATAATATTTATAAGCAGATCACTCACAATACCTTTTCATTATAACACTATAATGTCATAAG
>OHLH01000446.1_pt1 | contig 27985 bp, 20 predicted proteins | sample 1569061 | NCBI WGS metagenome assembly OHLH01 (sample SAMEA3879603, study PRJEB24766) | human gut metagenome | biome: human-associated habitat; feature: feces | place: USA | collected 1985/1987
GGAAAAACATAGAATGCCCCGAACGGTTCAAAACAGGATAATCCCATTTCCTGAAAGCGGTGCATCAGATAACGGCGTCTTCCATTATATTCCTCACGCATCTTCGCAACATCTTCATCTCCGTTCCGAAGTGCTTCAACTGCCGCATACTGACTCGTCGTCGGTGCGCACATGATCGCAAACTGATGAATCTTTAACATCTGCTTAATGATCACTTCCGGTCCACATGCATAACCTAATCTCCATCCGGTCATCGCATAGGATTTGGAAAATCCATTGATCAAAATGGTACGCTCTTTCATTCCCGGAAGTGATGCAATGGTAACGTGATTATTACCTGTATAAGTCAGCTCTGAATAGATTTCATCGCTCAGCACAAACAGGTCATATTTTTTTACGACCTCGGCTATTTTTTCCAGATCTTCCTTCTCCATAATCGCTCCGGTTGGATTGTTTGGAAATGGAAGCACTAATAATTTTGTCTTTGGTGTGATAGCCGCCTCTAATTCTTCCGGTGTCAGGCGGAACTGATTTTCCGCTTTTAATTCAATGATCACCGGTGTTCCATTGGCAAGCACACAGCATGGAAGATAGGACACATAACTCGGCTGTGGAATCAGAACCTCATCTCCCGGATCAAGCATGGCACGCATCGCAATATCAATTGCCTCACTGCCGCCGACCGTAATAATCACCTCATCCGAATCATATGAAAGTGCGAAACGGCGTTTCAAATAAGTGCATACTTCTTTGCGCAGAGGCAAAAGCCCTGCATTGGATGTATAAAACGTGCGCCCCTTTTCCAGCGAGTAAATACCCTCCTCGCGAATGTGCCACGGTGTATCAAAATCCGGCTCTCCTACGCCAAGCGATATGACATTATCCATCGTGCTTGCCACATCAAAAAACCGGCGGATTCCGGATGGTTCCATCTCCGTTATCATTTTAGACAATGGGTTTCTCATGGAGTAATCAACTGCCTTTCATCACCTCGTTCCTCTGCTACGAGAGAAAGTCCGTGTTCTTTATATTTTTTCAAAACAAAATGTGTTGCCGTACTCATAACCGATTCCATCGGTGCCAGTTTCGTCGCGACAAACCACGCAACCTCTTTCATTGTTTTTCCAACGATAATAACGGTCAAATCAAATCCGCTTCCACTCATCAGATACAGGCTTTCTACCTCATCAAACTGGTAAATGCGCTCCGCGACCTTATCAAATCCGCGGCCGCGCTCTGGTGCAACCGTAACTTCAATCAACGCTGTCACATGCTCACAGCCGGTCTTGTCCCAGTTAATCAAAGTCGGATAGCCGCAGATAATTCCCTGCTCTTCCATCGCATTCATTTCTTTTTCAATTTCTTCCGGAGATGCCGCTAACATAGCTGCTAAATCTTCCGTCGAAAGTTTGCCGTTTTTCGCAATGTTTCGTAAGATTTTTTCCTGCATTTCTTCCTGCATCATATCCTCCAATTCTGCGGTCAATCAAACGCGCGGTATAATTCATCCGCCTTAGGCGGCTCCAAAAAACGTTTTTCACCATCATTGAAAATAACACGGTCATTTCCCTCTACTGCTTTGCCAATGACCGCCGCATGAATACCTTCTTTCGCAAGAGCATCCACAAGCTGGCTTCCGTGGTCGGTGCCAATAAGCATCGAGCCGCTGGAAATCAACTGATACGGATTCAAATTAAAAAATTCACAGATTTCAATTGTCTCCTGACGAATCGGTATTTTCTTCAAATCGACACACAGGCCCACACCGGATGCTTCTGCCATCTCCCAAAGGGCACCAAAAATTCCGCCCTCCGTCACATCGTGCATGGCTGAAACACCAACCTGCATCGCAACACGACTGTCCTTTACGACGCTTAAAAGCGAAGCGAATTTTTTGGATTCATCCACAATCGAAACCGGCAGACGTTTTTTCAATTCCTTCTCAAATTCTGTCGCAATAATGGAAGTTCCCTCTAATCCAATCCATTTGGTGACAACTAAATCCTGTCCCGGTTTTAATCCTTTGGTCGTAACCAGTTTATCCTTTGCAATTCGACCAATGCCGGTAACCGACACAAGTGTCTGGTTTACAACTGCCGACACCTCGGTGTGTCCACCTAAAATTTCCACATCATATTCTGCAGTTAATTGACTCACATCGTCCATAATCTGCTTTAATTCGCCTTCTTCACTATTTGGCGGCATAATAATTGTAAGTAAAATACCTACCAATTCCGCACCGGAACTTGCAATGTCATTTGCCGTAATATGAAATGCAATTGTGCCAATCTCTTTTGCTGACGCCGTAATCGGATCCGTCGACAATACAAGCGCATTCTCCGTTGGTGCCAATACCGCACAGTCCTCACCGACACCGGCATGAACTAAAACTTCCGGTCTTTTCACCGTCAATTTTTTGAATACTGAACGCTTTAATACGTTTTCTGGTACTTTTCCTATTTCCATTGTTCTCTCCTATCCCCACAAGAAAAGCCCTACTGTGCCTCCGTGGTCGGTTCTGCGGCTGCCGGCACCGCTGTTTCCTGCGGTTTTACCGTTGCCTTTGGTTTCGCTGTCTTCTTTGGTTTTGCCGTTGCCTTCGGCTCTTTCGTTGCTTTCTTTGTTGTCTGTGGTTTGCCCGATGCCGCAGGTGTACCCTCTGCTGCCCCTTTGGTTACATAGCGCGGCACCGCCTGATAGGTACTGGAATTTATCTGTGTCTTTTTCGTTTTACCATTTTCCTTGACAATCTTCCAAAGCACCGCCTTGTACCCAACATGCGCCTCCTGTGTCACTTTCGTATAGGAAACAGGTTTCGTCTTATCATATGTGATTTTATCAGCCCCCGGCTGCATCGTCTGGGTCGTCTCGGACTCAAATGTTACCTCTCTGTCATCACTTCGGGTTTCTTCCCCGTAAATATTAAAATAAATGGTTCCCGAATACACACCGCCTTCAATATAAATCGGCACCTCCGTGTCGTTACGGAATTTAAAATCTTTGTAGTCACCGGCAATTGCCGCATCCATCGATGGTTTTACATAACTGACTACCATCGAATGAGGACTTCTCTCGACGACTTCCAATTCAGCCTTTAACACGGCGTTATAAAGCGTTGTTGATACCTGACATACGCCGCCGCCAATGGAATCTACCACTTCACCATTACTGTAAGATGGTGCCGCATAATATCCATTTTCCTCGGTCAATGGAGAAATCGTATCATGCACGGAAAATGTTTCTCCCGGGTAAATAACATGGTCATTAATCAATCTTGCCGCGTTGGAAAGATTTTTCGAACGGCTTACGTTTCCGGCATTAAAATTCGTCTGAAAAGAACCGATTTTGTCTTTACAGCGTGACGCCAAATCTTTCGTCACCGTCGGTTCCTGAATCGTAACATCTGCTTTGACACGTATGGCATCTCCGCTTTTTGCCTGTTCCACTGCCTTCTTGATCTGAGCCGCCGTACTGTTAACATCGATGGTAGAACCCTCTTTTGCATCGGTGTAAACAAACGTACCGTTTTCCCGTTTTACTTTGGCATTTTTTGCTTTCGCACATTTCTTTTTGCACTTCTTATTAACAAAGGTGCGGATTTTTTTCTCTTTTGCATCATATTTCAGTTTATATACAAGTGGAGTTGTAGCAATCTCCCGGATTTTTGCATAATTGGTAAACGGATTCCCGTCCTTGCCAACCTGCATTGCTTTCGCAATCACATCACCAACTTCACAGTTGTAGCCTAACTGTTCAAGCGTTGCCGAGACCGTCTTTCCATTCACATCCACCTCCACGGTGCGCTGCAAATATTCATCCCGGTACTGCGCAACAGCTGTTCTTGCCTCATCTTCCGACATACCGCCCACATTCACGGTTTCCACGAAGACACCATTGCAAATGAGACCTCGCGCCGGCTTTACCGTCTGATAAGCCGCATAAATATACGCCGCAATCAATAGCAGCATCAAAAAAATAACTAAAAAGGCAGGACCTTTTCTTGCTTTATTCATGTTGTCTCTCCTCACCTAAAATTTTAACAATACTTGCGATTTTTTTTTACTTGTATTACACTGTAATCATCACATGCCGGCTAATAATCCAATTAACATGGCAAATATGATGATACCGCAGATAATACCTGCAACAAGACGCTGTTTTTTACGATTTAACATATATATCCCCCTTTCTGAAAGGAACTAATGATTATGAATTTTATACCTGTTTTCTTAATATGTTTTGTCATTTTTGTGCTTTGGATGTTCTATGAACAGCGCAAAAGCCAAAACAAAGATAAAGAAGCTTCGGACGCATTCTGGGAACGGGAGCGCATGGCTAACCAGACAAGAAAAAAAGATATTTCCCATCTTCCCATTCTCCATGTGGAAGAATCGGAACTTCCTGTGTTTACCACAGAAAATGAGTCCGTACTATATTATATCGACCATATCCGGAAAATAATCAAGAGTCCTATGCTCGATTTATCCGAATATTCGAATACAGATTTAAAATTAGCATATGGCGTAGGAAATTTCAAGGTTTTATGCGAATATGATGAAAATTTTAATCATTTTCTCCTCGCATTGACCAATCTGGCACGTGCTTGCACCGAAGCCGGTCTTTATTCGGAGGCGGAGCAGACGTTTTTGCTTGCCTTCCACTACGGCTCACAAAAAATGACCGATTACACCAGTCTTGCCGACATATATCTGCATTTGGAAGAACCGGAAAAAATCAGTGCACTCATCCGCAATGTCGAGGATGGCTCCCTGCCACATAAAGAGGCACTGATTCAGGCATTGGAGCAGAAACTCATGGCGTACCGGTAAATTCATCCATTGTTAAAATCCGTTCGGCTGCTGCATAGTTGAGCGGATTTCGGTTTTTATAGTCAAAGAGAATATAATAAGGTTCCTTTTTCTGCAGGGTACCATCTTTTAAAAGTCTCTGAATATCTACCGTATATTCTCCTAAATAAACCATATGATATAACTGTCTGGTTACATATCCCTCATAACCGGGCAGATAACGGTGTGTTTCGCACTCCCTGTCAAAGAAGGCGCGAATCTCTCGTTTTTGCGTTTCTGAACCCGGCTTTACAAAAGTCGGTTTTTCTTTTGCATAATCTCTGCGGTACCAGTCGTAGGTAATGATCTCCTGCCAGTTTCCGGCGTCTGTTTCGGGCACATGTTTCTTTCCAAAGGCATACAGCACCTCATATCGCTCTCTCCGGTTGATTTTACGCTCAAACAAATGCTTTTCTTCGTACTCCTTCGCCAACTCCTCATACAGACAGTATGCGTCCTTAAAAAGGCGTTCCAAATAAATCATCGATGCAGCAAACTGGAAACTGTTGTAATACACCTCTACCATTTCTTCTACGCCTTTTAAAGAAAGAACATCCTCATAGGAAAGCCATTTGGTCGAAAAGATTTCATACGGCGGCAGGCTGCTCGCCTGAATCTCGTAATCGTTCCGCTTTTCATTCATAAAGGAACCATCTAAGACTTTCAAAAATCCTAATTGGAACTGGTCCGGTTTCATCGCATATACATCGCAGAACGATTTCTTAAAAGTATTGAAATCCTCATACGGCAGTCCCGCAATTAAATCAAGATGCTGGTGGATGTTTCCGCGCGCATGAATTCTTGCTACATTTTTTTGCAGCAAATCCCAGTCAGCGGTACGTCTGATTGCCTTTAAGGTATCCGGATTTGTCGACTGCACGCCAATCTCAAACTGCACAAGTCCCGGACGGAATGTATCAAAGAGCAGAAAATCTTCTTCATGCAGCAAATCGCCCCCGATTTCAAAATGAAAATTTGTCACACCATTATCATGCTCACCAATATACTTCCATATACGGTAGGCATACGCATGATTACAGTTAAAGGTACGGTCGACAAATTTCACCTGCGGCACCTTATTTTCAAGAAAGAAGTCAAGCTCCCGCTCGGTCTTTTCCGGGCTTTTTATCCGCACAGATTTCTCAATGGAGGATAAACAATAACTGCACGAAAACGGACATCCTCTCATGCTTTCATAGTAAATAATGCGGTTTTTCAGTGTTTCCATGTCATCATAAGGATACACTAAATCATCCATATCTAATCCCTGCCTTGGTTTAGTGCGGTGCAATCCGCCGACACCTCGGTATACTATCCCGTCTATGGATGAAATTTCTCTGTCACCATCCACCAAGTATGCCATAAATTCCTGAAAGGTCCGCTCGCCCTCACCAACCATAACAAGGTCTGCGTATTCGTATTTTGCAAGCACTTCCTCCGGATGATAACTTACTTCCGGTCCGCCAAAGAATAAAAACAGATTTGGCAGCACTTTTTTCAAATCTCCGGCTAACCCCATCACATATTCAATGTTCCAAAGATAACAAGAAAATCCAACCGCCTCCGGTTTTCTGCGGTAAATGTCCTGAAAAATTTCCTCTCTTCTGTGATTGATTGTGTACTCCGCAATTTCTACATCCTTCCGGTACTTCCCTGCATTTGCCTGCAGCGAGCGGACCGCCAGCGTCGTGTGGATGTATTTTGCATTGATTCCAACTAATAAAACCATATTTTACAGCCTCCTGACTTCTCCTATATAAAAAAAAGCGAGTGAATCCTCGCAAAATGTAAAAAAAGAAGCGGGTGATGGGAATCGAACCCACGTATCTAGCTTGGAAGGCTAGTGTTCTACCATTGAACTACACCCGCATCTGTTGCTATGAAGTTTTCAACGTGATTTATATTAGCAGATATTTGGGGATGTGTCAAGTGAGTTTTTTCAGTTTTCCGTAATCTGCAAGAAAAATTTCACTGGCAGTGGGCGCTCCCGCTCAGACAAATGCGCAGGGGTATGGGCATGCAAAATACGCATGCCTCATACCCGCACATCTGTACCCACTCCCAGCGAATTTTTTCTTGTAGATTATGGAAATTTTGAAAAAGACCATCCCTAATTAACATGCTGAAAACTTTCGTATCAAATGCCAAATATTCAAAACTTTGGATTTCTCTTTTGCATCTTGCCAAACCTCCTTGTCATTCTAGCACGGGTTCACATGAACCATAATATGTTTTACCTTTGAAAACTCTGTTTCCACCGAGTCATGCACGGATTCTGCAATCGCATGTGCCTCCCACAAAGTCAGTTTGCCATCCACACGGATTTCAATATCAACATATATTTTATTACCAAATGTCCGCGTCCTGAGCAAATCCACACCACGAACACTTTCATTTTTCATAACACACTCATACATTTCGTGTTCCGTCTCGTCGTCACACGCTTTATCTACCATTTTATTTATCGCATCCTTGAAAATGTCAATTGCCGCTTTTTCGATAAAAATGCAGATAACAAGGCTCGCAATTGCATCCAAAATCGGATAACCCATTCTGGCTCCTGCAATACCAACAAGTGCGCCAATCGACGACAGCGCATCCGAGCGGTGGTGCCATGCATCCGCCATAAGTGCCCCGGAATCAATCTTTTTTGCCCCTGCTCTTGTGTACCAGAACATCGCCTCTTTTACGGCAATCGAAACAACCGCCGCAACAAGGGCAAGTATACCGGGAACTGCAAGTGCAGAATCATCCTGTACCGTGATTTTTTCTACCGCTGACCAGCCGATAAAAAGACCGGTAGCTGCAAGAATCGTTGCCAAGAGAATCGCCGCCACGCACTCCATGCGTTCATGTCCATATGGGTGCTCTTTGTCCGACTCTTTTCCTGATAGCCGAATTCCAATAATCACAACAATTGTACTAAACACATCCGATGCTGAATGAATCGCATCACTAATCATTGCACCCGAATTCGCCACAATTCCTGCCAACGCCTTAAACAGTGACAGTAAAATATTGCCCACAATACTAACCATCGATATTTTCATTGCTGTTTTCTGTTCCATTTCAACTCCCCCTACATAGAGAGCGTTTTCCACAACACCGCTCCATTTTTACCAATCTCAACTTTTACCTTTCCATTTTCAACACGGCACATTCTCGCTGCCATGTCAAATCCTTCCTGGCAGGTATACATCATGCACGCCATCCGGCAGCCATTCGCCACACCAAGACGCCATACATCTACTTCCACTTCGCGTTCTTCGCCTTCCACCTGAACAAGAACAAAAGCTTGTTCCTTTTCATTGAATCTTCCGTATCCAATGAGATTATTCTCTGCATGAAGATACAACAAACTTCCGGTGGAAAACACTTCGTAATCTTTATGAATTCGAATCATCTCCTTGTGAAAACGAATCAACTCATGATCTTCTTTGCCCCACGGATAAGAACGTCTGTTATCCGGGTCTGTCCAGCCACACACACCAGCCTCATCACCGTAGTAAATCGTCGGAGCACCGACCCATGTCATCTGCATCAGTACCGCCTGGCGCATAACCGCCAGATTTACGCCGTAGTTCGCCGCCTGAGGACCGGCAAACGCGGTTCTTCCAACTACATGATTCGTACGGGTTAAAAAGCGGGAATGGTCGTGATTCGACAGCTCATTCATCGCTACCAAAGCACTTGGCGTCGTAAATCTTGCCCCATAATCAGTCATCGAACCAAAGAAAGCAGACGCATTTCCACGCAAATCATTGCGACGCGCATCGCTGTGTTTCTCCATACCGGTCAAAAACCAACTGATTGGCTCCATAAAAGCATCGTAGTTCATCACCGTATCCCATTGGGTTCCATCTAACCACGTAGAAGGGTCTCCATAATGCTCCGCAAGAATAATTGCCTCCGGATTTTCTCTCTTGACCGCCTCACGGAATCCTTTCCAGAATTTGTGATTGTACTCCGGTGTGTGCCCCAAATCAGCCGCCACATCCAGACGCCATCCATCAATGCAATACGGTGCAGCCACCCATTTTCTCGCAACTCCGTGAATGTATTGTTCTAAGCGCTCCGATCCCTCGTAATTTAGTTTTGGCAGAGTATCATTGCCCCACCATGAATCATAATACGTATTGTCCGGCCAGCTTCCATCCGGGTAAAAATAGAAGAAGTCGTGATATGGACTGTCTTCCTGCAAAAAAGCACCTTTTTCATAAGACTCATCTTTATCGTAAATCTTCTCGCGGTCAAGCCACTTGTTAAAGGAACCACAGTGGTTAAATACACCATCCAGAATCACTTTCATGCCACGGCGGTGTACTTCTTCGACAAATTTTGCAAAGAATGCATTACTCGCCTCTAAATTTTTCATATTAACAACGCGCTTAATGTATTTTGTAGCATGCGCATTTTCTCTGTCATCTGCCGCCAGCACGTCACCGCCATCCTCGACAATTACGCCGTAATGGGGATCAATATAATCATAGTCCTGCGTATCATATTTATGATTTGAAGGCGATACAAAAATCGGATTCAAATACAAAACTTCCACGCCAAGATCCTGCAAATAGTCCAGTTTATCCATGACACCCTGCAAATCGCCGCCATAAAACTCACGCACGCCCATCGATGCCGGCATTTTATTCCAGTCACGCACCTGCGTCACATGCTCATCAATATATGTATATTCACCGTCAACAACATCATTTGTCTTATCCCCATTATAAAAACGATCCACAAAAATCTGGTACATCACGGCACCTTTTGCCCAGTCCGGTGTATGAAATCCCGGAATCAGACAGAAATTGAAATATGGATTGACATCTGAAACCACTCCTTGACGGTTGCAAATCAATGTCTCTTTCGCCGTTTCTACCCTAAAGTAATAACTTATCGGATGATCTTCCAATAGAAATGATACGGCATAAATATCAAAATACTCCGTTGACTTTTCTAAATGCATAATATAAGGCACTTCATCCACCATTGCCTTCACATATTCTGCCTCATCTTTCCCAACGCGGCACCGAATCGTAACGGTCTCATACACACGCGGTTCACATGGCGAAACAAAATCAGCCGTACCATCACTAAATATTGCTTTCTTATTAAGGGTTCCGTCAGCCATTGCTTTGTCCTCCAAACATAATTATTTCTATTTGTAAAAATTCACGGCTAAAAAGCCGTGAATCCTTATTTCAGATAAGTCAAAAGGACAGCTTACGATGCTGTCCTTTTGGGAGAAGGTATTTTTGTTACTTATGGGGTGTAGCAAAAACTATATAATGTATTGGGGTTTACGCGTATTACTATAACACGTTACCGAAAAACAGTGTGCACAAAGTTTACATTTTTTCCACCATTCTTTTGTTAGTTTTGCCCAATACTTTTCTCCCATTTGCACATTTGCACAAAGAATCTTTACATTTCTTCGATTGTCTCGTCATTCTGCTCAAAGAGAGCCTCGAACTCCTGCTGCCCAATTCGCTCTTTTTCGATCAGAAGCTCTGCCAGTTTATCCAAAACCTTGCGGTTTTCTTTCAAAATCTTAGTAGCCTTCTCACGGCAGCTCTCGATAATTCGTTTTACTTCCTGGTCAATCACAGCAGCGGTTCCTTCACTAAAGTTCTTTGCGTGGCCAATTTCTCGGCCGATAAAGACTTCATCATCTGACGTACTGTAGTTAATCATACCAAGCTCATCCGAGAAACCATACTTTGTAACCATATCACGTGCTCGCTCCGTTGCCTGACGGATATCCTGCACAGCCCCCGTTGTCACATCATCAAAAACAAGACTCTCTGCGATACGCCCGCCAAGACATACAACAATATCCTGTAACATCTTACCTTTTGTAAGATACATCTCATCCTTTTCCGGCAGCGGCATTGTATAACCACCGGCACCCTGTCCGGTCGGAATTACGGAAACCGTATAGACCGGTCCGACATCCGGCAAAACATGGAACAAAATTGCGTGTCCGGCTTCGTGATATGCCGTAACTCGTTTATCTTTTTCAGAAATAATACGGCTCTTTTTCTCTGCACCAATTCCCACTTTGATAAAGGACTTGCGAATATCTTCGTCCATCAAATACGGGCGGTTTTCTCTTGCCGCGCAAATCGCAGCCTCGTTCAAAAGATTTTCCAAATCCGCACCGGCAAATCCTGCCGTTGTACGTGCGATTTCTTCCAAATTCACATCATCCGCTAACGGTTTATTTTTCGCATGGACTTTCAAAATTTCCTCACGGCCTCTCACATCCGGAAGACCCACGTGGATTCTGCGGTCAAAACGTCCCGGCCTGAGAATTGCCGGATCCAGAATATCTACACGGTTGGTTGCCGCCATCACGATAATTCCCTCATTAATTCCAAAGCCGTCCATTTCAACAAGAAGCTGGTTAAGGGTCTGCTCACGCTCGTCATGACCGCCGCCAAGGCCTGCGCCTCTCTGTCTGCCCACTGCGTCGATCTCGTCTATAAAGATGATAGCAGGAGCGTTTTTCTTAGCCTGCTCAAAAAGATCTCTTACTCTTGAAGCACCGACGCCCACGAACATCTCTACGAAGTCAGAACCTGAGATCGAGAAGAATGGAACTTTTGCTTCGCCTGCAACGGCTCTTGCGAGAAGCGTTTTACCCGTACCCGGAGGACCGAGGAGCAGAACGCCCTTAGGTATTCTCGCACCAATCTCGGTATACTTCTTATTATCACGGAGAAAATCAACGATCTCCTTAAGCTCTTCCTTTTCTTCGTCTGCACCCGCAACATCATCAAAGGTAGCTTTCTTGCTGCTTGGCGCCATTTTGGCATTTGTTTTTCCGAAAGATGACATCTTTCCGCCGCCTGCATTCTTCATCATGAACACAAAGAAGAATATCATAACGCCCAGCATAAGCAGCGTCGGTATCAGATTGAGCCAGAAGCTGTTATCCGATATCGGTATAAGATTATACTGCAAAGGATCGTCTGGATTTTCAGTATTATATTTCTTACGATAGTTCTCAGCGTCCTCACCGCCAAGGACTTCATTTGCAAACAGTGAAACATTTGGAACTGTATAACTATATACCTTATCCTCGCCCTTGAGCTTATACTTAAGCTGTCCGGAGCCAAGGTCAAGCTCAAACTGTGACACGTTCAGGCTGTCAAACTGTTCCATTATCTCCGAATATTTTTTGTCGGAAGATTTTGTGCTCATGCTTGTTAGCATATAGACCAATCCGCAGATTATGGCAACCGATACCAGCAGATAGATCAACAGGGTCTTTCCATTATTATTGTTTTTCAATCGATCACAACCTTTTGTTCTGTATTATATTTGGCTCCTTATTCGGAAACTATACCGATAAAAGGAAGATTTCTATATCTCTCATCATAATCAAGACCACAGCCAACAACGAATTTGTCCTCGATCTCATAGCATTTGAAATCAGGTGTTATGTCTGCAACACGTCTTGACGGCTTATCAAGCATAACAGCTATCTTAACACTTGGCGCACCCATTGACGCAAACTTCTTTTTTAACTCGCAAAGCGTTCTTCCTGTGTCGAGAATATCCTCAACCAATAAAACGTCCCACTCTCTCAGGTCAAGACCCATAAAATCATGATCTCCTGAAATTGAAACATTTCCTGTTGAGCTTGTGCCAACATAACTCTTTGCAGTAATAAAAGCGATCTGCATATCGTTGTCGATACTTCTTACAAGATCAGCAGTAAACACGAACGCTCCCTTAAGAACGCACACAACAAGAAGCTTTTTTCCTTTATACTCTTCAGTTATCTCTGCTCCAAGCTTTTTCACAGACAATGCAAGCTCTTCTTCAGAATAAAGAACCGATATATTGTTCATTAACTAACAACCTCTCTGATTATATATTATCAATGTGACAGAAAAGTGAAAAAAAACAAGTTCACACAAAAAACTTTTCAGCTTAGGGTGATATTCATCTCACTTTATGGTAAAAGCCAATATTTTAACGGTTTCAGAGTCTATCTTCACCCTTTCAGCCGCACCGCTTCCTTCAACGAAAACAACGCCCTGACTATCTTTTAGGATAACGGCACTGCTCCTGTCCTCAAGTCTGAAGGACTTGTTCACCAGCTTTCGCACATCGCTGTCAAAATCTCTGTTCACAAGGCGTATCTTCTCGCCCTCTCTGCGATTTTCGACAACAATCTCACCCTTTATTTTATCATAATCCAGACAACAGTTTGCAAACTTTTTATGAACATTTGCGATTTTTCCGTCAAAAGGATAGAATTTGAACTCTATCTCCTTATTGCCGAACTGATAAACGCCCTCGTCGCTCACCTTAACGCTCCTGAGAGTGCTGTTTTCAAGCATCTCGCCCTTTGCAAAGCTGAGCACACCTTTTGAGCAGACCGCAAAGACTCCGCCCTTGACGTTCGCCTTACCTACGTCAAGTATCAGCCTGTCGATATCCTCGATACTGTCATGGCTCACAGTAAGCCCCTCTTTCTCAAGAATGTGCATTATTGCACGTCGGCGTACACTTTCGTGGAGCTGTCTTAGACACAATGCGTCATAGCCCTTTGGCAAGACCGCTTTCTCAAAGGCTTCAAGCCCCTGACTTTCAAGATAGTCACTGTCTGTTCTAAGCCTGTCAGCTGTCATGGAATATGAGCCAAAAAGCGAACTGTTAAGCTCCGCAAGCCTTGGCACAACAAGGTGGCGAATCTTATTTCTGGTATAATCGTCAGTAAGATTTGTGGAGTCAGTAACAAAATCCTGTCCTCTCTCTTTGAGAAAGCCCTCTATTTCCTGACGAGTACAATTTATAAGCGGTCTTATGATATTTCCCCTCACAGGCGGTATTCCGCAAATACCTTTCAGACCTGTACCTCTTGCGAGGTTGAATATGGCAGTTTCAAGGCAATCCGAAAGGCTGTGTGCTGTGCATATCTTGTCTGCGCCGATACTGTCGAAAAAGTCATATCTAAGCTTTCTTGCCCCCTCTTCGGTAGAAACAGAATGTTCCTTGCAGTAGCCCACAACATCGGCATGAAACACCTTCAGCTCGACCCCAAGCTTCTCGCAAAGCTTTTCACAAAAATGCTGATCTCTGTCGCTTTCCTCCCCACGAAGGTGGTGATTGACATGACAAGCGCATACATCATAGCCCAGCTCATATAAACACAAAAGGAGCGTAACGCTGTCGGCACCTCCTGAGAGGCACACAAGCAAGCGTTCGCTCTTATTTGCCATATTAAATTTCTCTATGGTAGAAGCTACCTTTACAAGAAAATTATTCATCATCTCTCCTGAAATCAAGACCTCTGAACAGGGTATATTCGCCTATCCAGCCAAGCTGCACCTTATCTGTCTGTCCGTGACGGTTTTTCGCAACGATACACTCAGCCACCGACTTGTCGCCCTCATCGCTGTAGTAAGCGTCACGATAGAGGAACATGATGATATCAGCGTCCTGCTCAATAGAACCTGATTCTCGCAGGTCTGAAAGGATAGGTCTTTTATCGTCACGCTTCTCTGAGCTACGGGAAAGCTGTGAAAGTGCGATAACAGGCACATTAAGCTCCTTAGCCATAAGCTTCAAGGAACGTGTTATCTCAGACACCGCCTCAACACGGCTGGCGTTTTTATTTGCTGATTGCATGAGCTGTATGTAGTCGATGACCACAAGTCCAAGATTTCTCATTCTTCTGAGCTTTGCTTTCATCTGCGGCACTGTACAGCCTGCACCGTCATCAAAATATATAGGAAGCTGTGACAGCGTATCTGCCGCACCTGCTATCTTCTCCCAATCGGAAGGCTCAAGATTGCCCGACCTAAGCAGGGTATTATTAACAAGTGCCTCTGAAGCAAGCATACGGGACACGAGCTGTTCCTTACCCATTTCGAGAGAGAATATAACAACGTCACGCTTTGTCGCCTTGCAGGTATTCACCGCAATATTAAGTGCAAATGCAGATTTTCCCATTGCAGGACGTGCAGCGATAATGATAAGGTCAGTTCTGTTAAGACCTGTTGTGATTGCGTCAAGCTGGCCAAAGCCTGTCTTTGCGCCAAGATGTTCGCCTGCGTCAGGACCTGATATCTCCTGCAAATGCTCGAATGTATCAACGATAACGTCGCTTATTCGTGTAAGGCCCTGAACATCTCTGCCCTGTCTTATCTCAAATATAGACTGCTCGGCAGCGTCAAGCTGCGTCTGAGAATCCTCACCGCCGTCATACGCCTTTTCAAGAATCTGATTAGCGGCATTTATAAGCGACCTTACCCTTGCTTTTTCCTCGATTATCTTGCAATAGCTCTCGATATTATCCGTTGACGGCACCATTTCCATAATACCAAGAAGATAATTCTTAGCCATTGCAGACGTTTCAAAAACACCCATTGTGACGGCTTCATTAATTACCGTGATAAGGTCCTCTTTGCTGCCTGTGGTGAACATTCTCATTATTATGGAGAAAAGCTGCTGGTGCTGTGGACGATAAAAGCTTTCAGGCTTTAGTATCTCAATGACCTTCGGAAGCACCGAAGGATCACGAAGAACTCCTCCCAGAACGGCTTCCTCAGCCTCCTGAGAAAATGGCAGCTCCCTGCCAAGGGTCGCTCCTGTGGTAAGCCCACGGAAATTATCAGCCATGATTACTCCTCAACGACCTTTACTTTAATGCTGCATGATACGCCATGAGTAAGCTTTATCTGTGCAGTATAGTCACCGAAAGCCTTTATCTCGGCTGTAAGATTTATCTTCTTCTTCTCGATAACAACGCCGTACTGAGCCTTGAGGCAATCTGAAATAACGTTTGCTGTAACTGCGCCAAAGAGCTTTCCGCCCTGACCTGCCTTAGCCTTTACCAGAACTTCCTTATCCTTTATTTTCTCTGCGATAGCTTTATTGTCGGCTGTTTCAACATCTATCTTGTGCTGAGCGGAAGCCTTTTTGCCTGCAAGGTCATTAAGGTTTTTAGCTGTAGCTTCAAGAGCAAGACCCTTTCCGATAAGAAAATTTCTTGCATATCCGTCAGCAACGTTGATGATATCTCCCTGCTTGCCTGAACCCTTTACATCTTTTAACAAAATAACTTTCATAGTAATTTACACTGCCTTTCTTTTTTATTCCTGCGAATTATTTTCCCAGTATTCGTCAATGGCGTCTGCAAGGCGTTTTCTCGCCTCATTCATTGAACAGTTGAGTTGCCGCCATAGTAAGATGACCGCCGCCACCCAAAGACTCCATGACGATCTGCACATTACAAGCACCCATGCTTCGTGCAGAGATATTTATCACACCGTTCGTTTCATAGATAACGAACGAAGCTTTTACGCCTGTTATACCAAGCAGCTCGTCTGCCGCCGGTGAAGCCGCTATCCTTATTTCAGAGAAGCTTTCCTCTGTATAAGCCACTGCACACTCTTTATAAAGGTGAGCACTGTTTATAAGCGACGATTTTTGATGATAAGTCTCGATAGAGTTTGCAAAAAGCTTTTTGACAGCTATGGTATCAGCGCCCTTTTTCTTCAAAAATGCTGCCGCTTCAAAAGTGCTTACGCCTGTTTTCATAATGAAATTCTTTGTATCCAGCATTATTCCCGCAAGCAGAGCTTCCGCCGCATGGACTGTGATGTTGGAATCCTCACCGAAATACTCGATAAGAGCGGTCACAAGCTCGCAGGCTGATGACGCATTCGGCTCTAAGAACGACATGATAGTCGGCTCGATTCCGTTCACCATTCTTCTGTGGTGGTCGATAACTACCACATTTTTCGCCCTTGCAAGTATCTCCTTTGACTCCACCAGTGCAGGGTTATGGGTATCAGTTACCACAAGAAGCGTGTTATCGTCAAGTCTTTCAAGACCCTCCTGAGGGGTTATGTAATAATGCTCTGACTCGTTTTCGTTTATGTAATTTATAAGCGTTTTCGACAAATTCTGCTCAGGGTCTACCACAACGTAAGCTTCTTTTACCATGTTTCTGATAGCACAGCAGAAGCCTGTTGCAGAGCCTACGCTGTCAAGATCGCCAAATCGATGACCCATTATAAGCACTTTATCGTGGTTGCAGATAAGCTCCAGCATAGCCTTTGCCACCATACGGATACGGGTCTTATTGTTCTTGTCAGGTGCAGAAGAAATGCCGCCGAAGAATTTGAACTCACCGTCCTCCTTGACAGCCGCCTGATCTCCGCCACGTCCAAGGCACATTTCGAGAGCCTGCTTTGCAAACTTCTCGCTCTCCGCAAGGTTTGCACCATCTCTGCCAACACCTATGGACAAGGTAAGGTTAGAACGCTCGCCAACGGCTATTTTTCTTGCCTGCTCGAGTATCTTAAATCTCTGCTCGATTATAGGTGCAAGGTGGCGTTCCTCCATATAAACATAGAACTTGTCGCTTGCTACTTTCTTTGACACCGCAGTGGTGTTCTCCAAAAATTCCTCTATAAGCTTTTCTATCTCAACAACAACGTGAGCTTTTTCGCTCTCTCTGATATTTGACATAAGCTCGTCAAAGTTGTCGATAGTTATGATTATTACTGCTTTATGAGACATTCTGAACTCATATTCAAGCTCCACATAATCGGTAACGTCATTGAAATAGACCATTGAAAGCTCACCGTTCACATCGGTGTGTATAGCCTTCGCCTTATAAAAATGGGCGTTTATGCACACAAGGTCGCCGTCAGAGGAATATATCTTGTCCATATCAATGTTCATAAGCTCTGTGAGGTCAATGCCGTAAGCCTCTTCCTCAGAGTAGACCTGTCTGCCAAAAAGTCTGTTATACCACACGATGACGTTTTCGCTGTCGATTATTATAGCAGGAGCAGGAAAATTCAGGAGAGAATCTCTCTCCGTCTTTGAGATCATCGTGGAAAGCTTTGCCACATACTTACGAGTGTGATTGTGGAAAACCACTTCTTCAAGCACCCACAATACAGCCGCCGCCACAGACACTAGGATAAGCACACTGCCCGACTCTCTGTGAGACGGAGTAGAATGCAACATAAAAGCGCCTATAAGTGACGAAAGCATGGTAACGCACACTGTTATTCTTATTATGATCTGTAATCCGTTGTTACTTTTCATTTTAAAGCTCCTGCATTTCTATAAACAACCGCACTGTTGTCAGGCGGTCATAATTCCATTATTATTGGCAAAATCATAGGACTTCTCTTTGTCTTTGTGAAGATAAAGTCCGAAAGATTGTCCTTCATTCTACCCTTTATGGTATTCCAATCCTTCATATTTCTGTCAAGACAATCCTGAAGTGTTTCGGTAAGAAGCTTCTGAGCTTCGGTCATAAGCTCCTCGCTCTCTCTTACATATACAAAGCCTCTTGAAACCACGTCAGGCCCTGCAAGGATATCTCCCGAAGCCCTGTCGATAGTTGCCACGGCAATGATAAGTCCGTCCTGAGCAAGATGTTTTCTGTCACGGAGAACTATTGCGCCAACGTCCACAAGTACCTTGCCCGCAGGCACTTGTCCTGTTATCTTCATGTCAACGCCGTCTGTTTCGATAACGTTGCCTATATCAGCAATGATTATATTGCTCTCAGGGATTCCCACAGAAAGCGCCGTATCTCTGTGCTTCATAAGATGTTTATACTCACCGTGTACAGGGATAAAGAATTTTGGCTTTGTGATAGAAAGCAACAATTTCTGCTCTTCCTGACAAGCGTGTCCTGAAACGTGCACCTCGTACATTGACTCGTATATTACCTCTGCACCCAATCTCATAAGGTCATTTACTACCTTTGTGACATACTTCTCATTTCCCGGAATAGGGTTTGCGGAGATTATGATAAAGTCCATAGGAGTGATAGTAACGTTCCTATGCTCGTTTGCCGACATTCTTGTAAGCGCCGACATAGGCTCGCCCTGACTTCCCGTTGTGACGATGACCATTTTTTCAGGTGCATATCTCGATATAGTGTCGATATCCACAAGCACACCGTCAGGCACTTTAAGATAGCCAAGCTCGATGCCCTTTGAGATAACATTCACCATACTTCTGCCCGACACAGCTACTTTTCTGCCATGTGTGACAGCGTTATTTATTATCTGCTGAACTCTGTGAACGTTTGAAGCGAAAGTGGCAATGATTATCCTCTTGCCCTCAGCCTTGTTGAAAAGTTTCACAAAGCTTTCGCCAACCTTGTGCTCGCTCATGGTATAGCCAGGTCTTTCAGCGTTTGTAGAGTCAGCCATAAGAGCCAAAACGCCCTTGTTTCCAAGCTCTGCAAATCTAGGCAGGTCGATTATACCGCCCTCGATAGGTGTATAGTCTACCTTGAAGTCGCCAGTATGGATAAGCACACCAGCAGGGGTATGGATAGCCATTCCCACGGCATCAGGGATAGAGTGATTTACTCTTATAAACTCCACCGCCATACAGCCAAGCTTAACTGTCTGTCTTGGCGTTACAACGTTGAGTTTTACAGTTCCTAAAAGCCCATGCTCTTTCAGCTTGCCCTCAACAAGACCAAGCGTAAGCCTTGTGCCGTAAACAGGCACGTTGAATTTTTTCAGAAAATACGGCAGACCGCCTATATGATCCTCATGACCATGTGTAAGCACAACGCCCCTGAGCTTTTCCTGATTTTTCTCGACGTATGAGAAATCAGGGATAACAATATCAACGCCCGGCATTTCACTGTCAGGAAAAGCCAATCCGCAGTCGATAACGAACATATCGTTGGAACACTCGATAACAGTGAAATTCTTGCCTATCTCGTTAAGACCGCCAAGAGGGATTATCTTCACAGGCGTTCTTCTTACAGGCTCTTTCACTCTGTTCGCCGCAGGTCTTGGACGTCTTTGCTGAGTATTCTGCGGTTTTCTCTGTGGAGTTTCATTTCTCGGCTGAAGCGTTTTTTTCACACTGCCCGAAGCTCTCTGACTTTTTACACGGTCAAGCTCTTTTGAAGCCTGAGCCAGAGGTATCTCGTTCTTATTCTGTTTTTTTCTGAAAAAACGTTTTTGTGTAGGATTTTTTACTGTGTTGTTCTTTTCGTTCATAAAATAATGTACTTTGCCCTGCTGTACTCCGCTTTTAAGCCTTCAAAGGCACAAAATGCCGCAAAAAAGCAGCACAAACATACGGCAGGAGCAATTATCTCCTTCCTGCTGCATTTTATCATGCTCAAATAATATTCGATTTTTCCGTTTAGATTCAATATACCGCTGCGTTTGGGCTTTATTATCATGTGCTGTCAAAAACGCTTAAAGCCTCAAAGAAAGACAAAATGGTGTGATGAACGCAGTTTAAATACAGCGGCATGAGCCGCCTTTGTCCGAACAAAAATATCTGATTATATTGTACTCCATTTTCGTCTCAATGTCAATAGCAATTTATTACATTTATCTGAATATGCCCTTTATCCTGCTTGTTATATCCTCGCAAAAGGCAGCCGCCTGCTCGCAGCTCACACTTTCTGCAAACACTGTTATACCTTTTTTATCCCTCAGCGGTCTGATAACTGCGTGGGTCTTGCCCATTGTTATCTCACCCTCTGCCGAACAGCCAAGCTCTGAAAATATCTTTTCCTTGGTTTCACGGCTCATTGTTATGCCCACAAATCGGCTTGAAGTGTATGCGTCAGGCACATCACAGAGGGCTTTTTGAAACGTTATCCCCTGCTCAGACAAATAAGCCGTCACCGCCGCCGCAAGGTAAAGTCCGTCATAAGCAAACATATTATGGGTCGAAACGGCAACGTCCTTTGCTATGTCCCCATTGTTTTCGTATCTGTAAAGCCTGCCGCAATGGACTTCAGCAGCGGCATCGGCACTAGATGGGAAATTCTCAGGCAATGCCACCGCAAGCCCCTTTTCAAAGCACACCCCTGCGTACATTGCCACCAGCTTTTCCCACATGACATAGCTTGTTTTCTCACTGTAAGCTGATACTTTTGTGCCGTCTGCGGAAAGATTGAATATTATACGCTCACCGTCTATATCGTTCCTGCCGTGAAAAAGTCTGTCTGCAAGGGTCGCCTTTTTAACATCATATGTGCGGATATCCACATTTACGCCTTTAAATCGGTCAGGCAGTATTCTTTCAAGCTCTGCGGCGTATATCTCCCTCACCGCTGAAAAATCTGTCACACAACCTGTCTGAGAAAGTCCCACACTACGATATGCTCTATCATCGGCTATGCTTCCAATGCGGTCAAGAAGCTTTTCATCAGGCAACATTCCTCCTGCCGAAATAAGCCTTGCATGACCTGAAATGTTTGCTCCTATGAGAATGCCGAACTCTCCGCCAAATCTGTTCACAGCATAAGAAAGCTCTGAAATGCCTGCTCTGCCTATACTGCACACGTTCACTCCAGCCTGACATATGCCGCAGTCAAGAGCTTGTTTGAGCAAAAGGCTTTCGTCAGAGCCATAGGCTGTCACTATACTGCCGCCTTGTTTTACAGTGCTTGCGGCACAAAGTCCAAAAAGCAGAGCCTTTTGCACTGTGGCTTCACCGCCCCACAAACTGCACTCGCTGTTTTCGTCTATGACAAGTCGGCTTTCAGATGATCTTATCACGTTTTCATAAAGCCTTGCGCCCTTTTCAACAGTTTTTCCAGACCATATGCCCACGCCTTTTTCAATGACGGCTTCACTTGCGATATGAGCCTTTTCACCTATGACGGAATATTCACCGCACTTCACACCGCTGTCAAGGACAGCCCCACGGCATACCACTGCACTGTTTATATCACAGCGTTCAGATACCACCGAGCCTATGCCAACATATCCGTTCACCTTGCCGCCCTTTACAACAGCGTTATTGTCTATGACGCTTCCGCTTTCTATGACCGACCCTGACATGACAGAAACGTTCTCTCCTATATAAACAGGCTCACCTATTGCCGCACCGCTGAAATTATTTTCCGTCAGCCTTTGTGACATATTTTCGTTGTAAAGCATATGCCTTTGACAATCGAGAAAAGCCTCAGGCGTGGTTATCCTTTTATAATAGCCTTTTCCGTCAAGCAGGACAGCTTCGCCACTTTTCACAGCCTCGGGGATAATATCCTCCGTCATATCCGTAGGCTTTTCAGAATTAAGACTTTCAAAAAACTCTCTTTTCACTATATATATGCCAGCAGGTTTGTTTTCAGTATCATAAGTCAGAGCCGTACAAAAGGTATCGTGGCTCAAATGAACTTTTATAATCTCATCAAGAGGTTGAGTGCAGATACAGTTACATTCCACGGCAAGAATTTCTGTTTCATCGCACATTGCTGTTCTAACAGCCTGCACAGTGCTTTTGCCTGCGGTGTTTACCATATGGAGCTTTATCTTACCCGAGTATTTTTCATCAAGAAGCCTTTCTACCTGTTCAGAGCCATAGCCCACCGCAAGGACAGCTTCTTCAAAGCCTGCTTTCTCCAGCATTTCAAGAGTAAAAAGCAAAATTTCTTTTCCGCATAATCTCAGAAGAGCCGCAGGTCGCCTGTCTGTCATGGGCATCAATCTTTCTCCACGTCCTCCGCATAAAACAACAGCTTTCATATATGTTCCTCCGTTCATAATATTTGATTTAATGTATTATTGGAAAACATACCCACTGTTATTCATGTGAAAAAAATTTGCCGCCGCCCTTTTCAAGATAGAAAAAATATGCTATAATGTAGGATACGGCATAAAAGAAATTCTACGGAGGTGTATATAATGGAGCAGTTTACGGCTCTTAAAAGAAAAGCACTTGAAAAATATTTTTCACGAATGAACGACCAACAGCGCAAGGCTGTGTTCAAAATAAAAGGACCTCTCCTTATACTGGCAGGAGCAGGAAGCGGCAAGACCACTGTTTTGGTAAACCGCATCGCAAACATGATATACTTCGGCAACGCATACAACACAGAGCAGACCTACGGCACGCCCTCTGAGCAGGACATACAGTTTCTCAAAGACTACATTGACGGCAAGACAAATGACGCTTCTACCCTCGCAGACATTGTGGCATATGACTGCATAAAGCCGTGGAGCATACTTGCTATAACGTTCACAAACAAGGCGGCAGGCGAGCTTAAAGAACGTCTTGCAGGAATGTTGGGAGAGGCAGGTCAAGGCATTACAGCGGCGACTTTCCACTCCGCATGCGCAAGGATACTCAGGCGTGAATGTGACAAGCTTGGATTTTCAAGCAGTTTCACCATATATGATTCAGACGATTCGCAGAGGACTGTAAAAAGCATATTGAGAGAGCTTGGCATATCCGAGAAGATGTTTCCACCGAGAACGATACTCAGCGAGATATCCCACGCTAAAGACCTGCTCCAAGAGCCTGATGAATACATCGCCTCAGCCGCAGGAGATTATCGTAATCTGACCATAGGCAAGGTATACAAGCACTATCAGAAAAAGCTCAAAGCTGCAAACGCTATGGACTTCGACGACATGATCTGCCACACAGTCAAGCTTTTTGAGCAGTTTCCTGACGTCCTCGACCACTATCAGAACTTGTATAAATATATAATGGTAGACGAGTATCAGGACACCAACAAGGCTCAGTTCAGACTTGTTTCGCTGCTGTCACAGAAGTATAACAACCTGTGCGTTGTGGGTGATGACGACCAGAGTATCTATAAGTTCCGTGGTGCGACTATCGAGAACATCCTCAACTTCGAGGAGCAGTTCGACTGCAATGCTGACACTGATGTTATAAAGCTTGAACAGAATTACCGCTCGACCCAGAACATTCTTAACTGCGCAAATCAGCTTATAAGCAACAATCAGAGCAGAAAGGGTAAAAATCTGTGGACAGCTTCGGGTGACGGTGAAAAGGTCACAGTATACAAGGCTTCAAGCGAGCGCAGTGAAGCAAAATTCGTGGCTGACACTATTTTAGAGGACATAAACAAGGGCAGAAAATACAACGACCATGCTATACTCTACCGAATGAACGCACAGTCAAACGCTTTGGAGCAGACGTTCATACAAAGCGGAATACCATATAAAATAATAGGCGGTCTGAAATTCTATGACAGAAAAGAAATAAAGGATATCCTCGCTTATCTCTCTGTAATAAACAACCATTTCGACTTTCTCCGTCTGAGAAGAATAATCAACGAGCCGAAACGTGGTATCGGCGAAGCCACTGTAAACGCTCTTGAGCAGATAACCTCAGACCTTGGGGATTCACCTATCCACATCATGCAGGAAGCCGATATGCTTGCTCCCCTTGTGAAGCGTTCAAAACAGCTTATGCCTGTGGGCGATATGCTCTCAGAGCTTACTGAGCTTTCTGACACTCTGCCACTTGCGGAGCTTTTGGACAAGCTTCTTGATATGACAGGCTACAAGCGTCATCTTGAAATGCAGGGCGACGAGGGTCTTACACGTCTTGAAAACATCAACGAGCTTAAATCCACCATGTCAAGCTACGAAGAAAATGCTGACGAGCCGTCGCTGTCGGGATTTTTGGAGGAAATATCACTTTACACTGACGTTGACAATCTCGACTCTGACGCTGACTATGTTGTGCTTATGACAATGCACTCTGCAAAGGGCCTTGAGTTCCCTATAGTTTTCGTGGTAGGCATGGAGGACAACATCTTCCCGTCATCAAGAAGTCTTGAATCGGAGGCTGACACGGAAGAGGAACGCAGACTTGCCTATGTTGCGGTGACACGAGCAAAGGAAAAGCTTTATCTTACCCACGCAGAGGAACGTATGCTTTATGGTCGCACTGACAGGAACAGGATATCACGCTTTATAAAAGAGCTTCCTGCCGATTGCATAGAAAAGCAAGCCGAGGAAACTAAGGCTTCACCTTATCTCAACGGCTATGAAAAGCCTCACAGCATGAGTTTGCAACAGCAATTGGCTCAGCGAAAGGCTGATAAGAGCAATTTTTCTGTTAATACTGAAACTTTCGCACCAGGCGACAGAGTTTTGCACAAGATATTCGGTGAAGGCACTGTTTTAAGCTCAAAACCTATGGCTAACGATACTCTTGTTGAGATAGCATTCGATAATCGTGGCACAAAGAAGATAATGGCAAATTACACGAAGATAAAAAAGATATAAGATAGAAAGATCCGCAGGGCGAAACAAAACGCTCTGCGGATCTTTTGCAATATAAAAGCCGTACATCAAAAAAATGTACGGCATATTTTATGTATCAGATAACATCGTCTTCCTGATTTGGAATGTTAAGCTGTTTCTTTGGAACACGCTTGATAGGATCATAGACCCACTTCTTACAGCTATAATCAGCGTCTACCAGACCCTGCTTCTCACAAAGGACCTTATTTCCTTCTCTTGATCTGTTGCCGAAAAGGCAGTAAGAACATGACGGTGAAATTCTGTTACCAAAATAGCTCTTCTTTGCCATGATTTATACAACTCCTTTAAGATAAGTTAATCTTTTTTCATTTGTTATTAATTATATCATACTGTTTTAGAAAATGCTAGTCTTTTCTTCAAAGTTAGTAATAAAATCATCATAATCAAGCAAAATGAGGGAACAAAATTGTTCACTTTGACGAATTTAACATTATTTGTAACAGAAGTCAAAACTGAATCAGGAATAAAGAAAGGATAGATAAAACGGCATATGACAGCAGACAAAAAGGCTGATGTCAAACGTGAGATAAAAAACGGCACAAGGGAGAAATCCACGCCAAGTGCAGATATTTGTATAATCACACACAGACCACCGAAGGAACAGACAGCGGCTATAAATGGCAGAAGATAAAATGGACTTCCCGAAAGCTCAGTGAGAGAGGTTATTTCAAGACAGCTTTTAACAAGCACAAGTTCGTTTTCTGACAGTGAAAACACATCTTTCAGAAAGCTGAACGCTCCGCAGTATTCAAGAGAGGACATAAACGCTCCGAAAAAGACTATCATAACGCAGATAACAAAAAGCGACTTTCCTGCTGAGATAACGCTGTCGGTGAACATTCTGCCGTCAAGTCTGAAAGTCGGCTTTGATGTTTTCTTATCCTCATTTATAGCTCTGCCGAGAACAAGTGCAGTGAGAAAATTTGCCGCTAGTATGGATACGAACACTGCAATGCCTGCTCCTGTACAACCAAACACTGCAAGACCCACTGTACCAGAATAAAAAGCAGGTCCTCCACAGCAGCAAAAGCAGGACATTATCTTTGCTGTACGCTGGGATATTATCTTTCTCTGACACAGATCTGAAAGAAGCTTTACTCCCACAGGATAACCTGCGGTATTGCCAAGAAGAAATACAAAAAAAAGCTGAGGCGGTATGCCCATTATAAATCTCGATATAGAATAAAAAGGCATTGAAACGCAGTAGTAAAGTCCACTTGAAACAAGTATCTGCGACAGCGCCATAAAAACAAACAGCGACGGGATTATGATATTCATACAGCGGTCAACGGCTTCGGAGATACCAAGCTTTACGCTCTCACCCCCTGATACGGTGATAATGCAGAACCATATGACCACCCCCGCAAGTATGTATACGCAAAGCTCCTTTGCAAGTCTTTTCAACATTTTTATTACCTCCCTACTTTTATTTTTTAAGTATATGTCAGTCTGTCTAATAATATAATTAAGCATAAGACAATGAACGGAGGACGCAAAAATGAAGAAGATACCATTTTTAAGCTTTTTCGGCATGACAAAAGAATTGACCGCACTAAGCTCATACATAAGCATAACTGACGACAGAGCCGCCGTTATCGAAAACTGCAAGCAGATAGTTGAGTGCAGTGAGATAATGGCAAAGGTACTGACAGGCTCTTTTGAGATAGAGATATGGGGCAGCGGACTAACAATGTCAAATTTCTGCTCCGACAGCGTGGAGATAAGAGGAAAAATAGAGTCGGTCAAGCTTGTGTCAAGAAGTATCAGGGAGAGAGGATAATGATTTTCGGTTATATAGATTATGTTATCACAGGTGACAGCTTTACCAAGTTTTTCCGCAGGATAATGTCAAAAAAGCTTCCCGTTAGCAAAATGTGTGAAAAGAACGGAAAACTCACTTTGCGTATGCCTGCGGAACACTGTAAGGCACTTGAAAGACTATGCGATGAACTTGGGCTTGAATACACCGCCGCAAAACGTCACGGAAGCTTTGTTCTTGCAAAACGTTTTTTCGGAAGAGGAGGACTTGTCATAGGCACTGCGGCTGTCATGCTTTCGTGCTTCTATCTATCAAACGTGGTGGTGAGGTTTGACATACTCAGTGATGATGAAAATATCAGAAAAGGCGTTATGTCGGTGCTTAAAGAGGAGGGCGTTGAAACCGGCACTTATATCCCAAGCATTGACCTTATAGTCACAGAACGTGCCTTAAAGCAAAAAGTGGAGGGCATATCATGGGCAGGCATAACACGCAAGGGGGACACGCTGATAATCGACGTTATCGAAACTGAGGGTGACACAAAACGTGAGTCAAACCGCTATCCCTCAAATCTTGTTGCCTGCGAAAACGGAGTTATCGAAAAAATCGAGGTTTATGACGGACAGCTAAAGATACCTGTGGGAAGCGGTGTGACAAAGGGCGATATCGTTGTAGGCGGTGAGATCATCACATCAAAATCAAGTTGGATAGACGGCAAGGAAAACGTTGAAACAAAGACAAGCTATGCACGCTCAAAGGGTAAGATACTAGGCACTTTTGAGCGCACTGTCACATTCACACAGCCCTTTGAGAACAAGGCAGAAAAGACGACAGGCAAGAGAGATACAAAGCGTTTTTTCACTGTGTTTGACGCTGATATACCTCTTTTTTTCTCAAAGCCTGAGGGTTACTGGAAAAATGAACAGAGATATTCTCCTCTGTCGCTTTTCGGGCTTGAAATGCCTTTTGGCATAACCACCTGCGAACTTGAAGAATATAAATTTTCACAAGACACCCTGACAGAACAGCAGGCACTTGACGCCGTTCATGAAAAGGCGTATTTATATGAGGAAAATTTTCTCTCAGACTATGAGATAAAAGACCGGCAAGTGGAGGATAATGTGACAGAAAACGGAGTAACCGCTACTGTAACATACACCCTATATGGCGAGCTTTGCAGAGAGGTGGAATTTTTTATTAAGAAATGATCAAAAAGTGTGAAAAGGTGCATAAAAAAAGTGTTAAATCTTACTGAGTGTAGGTTTGTCAATCATATTGGACACTATTATTAAGAAATTCGATAGGCGAAA